>Ga0209635_10002874_pt1 | contig 13338 bp, 14 predicted proteins | sample DeeMarSWOR230_32_FD_187463 | JGI IMG/M metagenome (GOLD analysis project Ga0209635, IMG submission 187463) | Marine sediment microbial communities from White Oak River estuary, North Carolina - WOR-2-30_32 (SPAdes) (version 2) | ecosystem: Environmental > Aquatic > Marine > Intertidal zone >...
CGATATCACTTCGGAATCTTCGCCTTCACAGGCGGAGGCAAGTCAAACCTCACGTCCAACATTCTTAGAAGGATTCTAATCCACAAAAAGGACGTGAAAGTGGTCATCTTCGACATTTCATGTGAGTACCCATTTCTGCTTTTAGACGTATTCGCCGATCCCGCTATCCCTTCAAAGATAATACTGGAAAATGAAGTTAGAGACGCTGATGAATTCTACAACTCGGTTGTGAAACCTAAGGAATACGAGGATGACATTAGAGTTGTTGAAGGTATGACAAAGGTTCTCTCTCTCGATAGGGTGTCCCACATGAGGAGGGCGAGGGAACAGATTCCACAGTTCATCGAATTTCTCTCTGACATCGAACGGATGAAGGATGAGAACGCTAAAAATCCTAACTATGTTGAAGCGCTACGTGACATAGAGGAGTTAGCACTGGAATACATGGAAGAGAATGGTCTAAGAGAAGATGATGAGTTAACCAAAGAATTTGTTCAGCGATTAATCAAAGTCGCAGATAAGGTCGCTGATGCATACAGGATACATCAGATGAGTGCACTTTACGGCTGGTTCCAGTCTAGAATAATGATGGAGAAGTATTTTGATAAAAGGTCACCTGTCAAAAATATAGGCTACGGAGTTGAGGAGATCGAGAAACTTCTTGAAGATGAAATCAGATTGATATGTCTCTCAATAAGTGAGCCCACAACCATCAAACGCTTCGTCATGGATCTAACGAATAACCTGCTTCTGAAGAGAAAGAGGGACTTCAAGGTGAAGCCACACATCCTCTTCGTATGGGACGAAGCACAAGAGTTCGTTGCTAATCCATCAAATGTATCCGGCGTCGACAAGAACTGTAGCCTAGAGGTGGAGCGTCTCCTAAGGCAAGGCAGGAAGTATGGTCTAGGTGGTTGCATAGCTACTCAGAGAATCGCTTACCTAAACACGAATGCGCTACAACAGTTACACACATATTTTGTAAGCACGCTTCCGAGACCCTATGATAGGGGATTAATCAGTAACACCTTCATGTTAGACAAGACAATCCTTGAAAAAACCCTGGAATTTATACCAGGAGAGTGGCTTCTCTCAAGCTATCTATCGACTGGCATGGCAAATGTACCCATATTCATTAAGGCTGATAATGCAGAAGATGAGATTGAAAAATTTCTAGAAGAAAGATCCTAATCAATTACACTAATCCATTTTAATGGTGCATAACCTAATCATATAAGACCCCAATTCATGTTAAATTAGAAATCGTTATGTTATAATAATTCCAAACAAGTTTGATATGACTATTTTAGCCACACTATGCCACATTTTACATGAAGACACTCTCTTATTACAGAGAAAATCAGCTGGTTTTTTTTGGTGAAGGAAAATGGAATGGTGTTGGAGGGAAATTAAGAACTGGAGAGCCTCCCAATGAAGGAGTTAAACGGGAAGTATTCGAAGAGACAGGTCTTCTAATATCACAGCATAAATTACATGGGGTATTAAAATTCTATTTTGGAAAGGTTGAAAGATCAGACTGGACTGTTTACGTCTTCTCGACTAGAGTCTTTAAGGGTAATTTGAAATCTAGTGAAGAAGGTCTTTTACAATGGTTTGCGTTTGATGAAATACCCTATGAACAAATGTGGCAAGATGATAAATACTGGCTTCCGCTTCTGATAAAAAACAGAAACTTTTCGGGCGATTTCTACTTCAATGAAAGTGGTACCATATTAGATAAGCACAATCTCGATTTCATTTAAAAAAATCCTTATACAGTTTTCAGCTAGCATGTATTACATGCTTAATATCTAAAGGATCTGATGTTAGTACTCTGACAGTTGACTATGATCGACACACTTAAACTGAAAATTGATGTTGCTTATCCCTCAATATTATGCTTATAACCGTTTGAGAACATGAATACTTTTTAAACTGGTAGTAATGCATCTTGTGTTATCTACACCTTAAAACAATCAAGTAGAGGTTTATTGAGTTGGAGAAAGTAAACGTTGCAGTTGTTGGTTGCGGATTCTGGGGAAAAAATCATGCTAGAGTGTTCAGTGAATTAGACGATTGTAATCTTTCTGCTGTAGTGGACATAGATTCTGATAGAGCAAGAGCTTTTGGGGATCTATATAATGTTGAATGGTATACAGACTTATCAAAAGTCCTCGAACGAAAAGATGTGGATTCTGTCAGCATCTGTACTCCGACAATTACACACGCTAAGTTATCTTTAGACGCCATAGAAGCAGGTAAACACGTTCTTATTGAGAAACCAATGACCAGAACAATTGAAGAAGCAAAAGAAGTTATTGAAGCTGCTAAGGTTAATAATGTAAAAATTATGGTCGGGTTCATCGAACGCTTTAATCCAGCTGTAAGACGAGCTGAGGAATTAATACGTGAAGGTGAGATAGGAGAAATAGTTATGGGCTCAGCAAGACGTGTCTCAAGATGGCCAGTGAGGATTGGAGATGTAGGCGTTGTTAAAGACCTAGCCATCCATGACATTGATCTTATGTGTCACTTGTTTAATGATGAGGTTGAGCAAGTCTATGCGGTGGCTGGAAGTGTGTCTCATAGGTTCGAAGACCACGCGTACATTGTTTTGAGGTTTAGTAAAGGTGCCGCATTTATTGAAGCAAATTGGATCACACCAAAAAAGATTAGAAACCTCACTTTAACAGGCACTGAAGGAATAATCCAAGTAGAATATATAAAACAAGCATTAACTGTTGAAAACAACAATATGATGTACATGCCTGCCTTAGCATATGAAGAACCTTTAAAACTCGAATTAACCCACTTCGTAAAATCGATATTAAATGATCAGAGACCTAAACCTTCAGGAGAGGCTGGATTTAGGGCTTTAAGAATTTGTGAAGGGGCGTTAAAATCAGCTAAAACACATAATCCACAAAATTTTAAAAATTGATAAGGAGAAGAGCATGTTAATTAATTCTCAATAGTATTTACTTTTTCCTCTAATGTTACATCCTTCAAGTTGGGATCGTCGATATTATCTCTTCGACAATTCGACCAATCTTATCGAATTCGTTTTTATCTGAAGATTCGTATCCTAGAGATATTTTATCTTCAGTGTTTGAGGCTCTAAACAACATCCATCCCTGATCGAATTTTACTTTTACACCATCTAATGTGATCAGATCATATCCCTGAGACATTAATTTCTTCTTCAGTTTTTCTATGAACAAGAATTTCATACCTTTTCTTATGGGCATCCTTTTCGATTCTTCGTAGAATACAGGATACTTTCGCGTTAAATCTGACAATGGCACCGTGTTCTCCTTCATTATTTTTAAAAGTTTCACACAAGCAATCATTACATCATCAGAATAATTTGATTCTCTGAAGAAGTAGTGGCCTGAGACTTCTCCTCCTATTAAAGCACCCTCTTCAGCGCATTTTGTGGCGATAAAAGAGTGTCCTACTTTATTGGCGATAGGAATTCCACCGTTCTTTAAGGTAACATCTTCTACCAGTTTAGAACATAACACTCCATATACAATCTTTCCACCATTATTGGCTCGAAGAGCATCTTCTACCATGAGTGAAAAGACATGATTTGTGTTCGCACGATTGCCCATCTCATCGACTACGACTAACCTGTCTCCATCCCCATCGAAGCCAAATCCAGAATCAGCACTTTTTGATATGACCTCCTGTCTCAAATCATCTATGAACTCCTCCTTCATAGGGTCAGGTGTGTGATTAGGAAATCTCCCATTGGGATTACAGTATAATTCTATTACTTCTACTCCTAGATTCCGCAAAATCTTCGCATATAGTTTCCCAGCAGATCCATTAGCCCCATCAACTACAATTTTCAGACCTTTGAATCCTGCGGGAAATAGTCCTTCAATGAAATTAGTATATGACATTGTAAGGTCTTTATCAATGCGTTCTCCATTTTTAACTAAAAAGCTCCTCTCTTTCACAATTTCTTTAACTTTGAATAAGCCAGCATCGTATCCAATTGGTATTCCAAAAGAATCACAAAACTTCATTCCATTGTGATCCTTCTCTAAATGAGAACCAGTTACCATGATTCCTGTATCGTATCCGAGACCGTAGCAGCTGAAGTAGATCACGGGTGTCGCAGTCATCCCTAAGTCAATTACTTTTGCTCCTGACTCAAGCAAGCCATTAATCAGCTTCTTTTTCAAATGAGGAGTACTAATTCTTGCGTCACCACCTACAACCACGTTCTTGTCTTTATAGATAGTTGCGAATGCTCTTCCAATCAAATATGCAGATTCTTCATCAAGTTCACTCGGGTAGATCCCTCTAACATCATATGCTTTGAATATGCTCTCTTTCAAAACGCTCATCTCATTTTTTCAAAATATACTATTAAACGGCTACCAATTATGTTTTCTAAAATTCGAAATCTTTTTGATTCCCACTGTACTCTTTATCCTTGGAGGAATTGCTTTTTGAGTCGTGACTACTTCCAAAGCATTGCTGCTAAGGCTTCAAGCGCACTTGAATACCCGGAAAAAGCGCTGAGATATGGCCCATACATGCTTAATGACAAAAGCGTTGTCTCTTTGGTACGATGTAAGGATCGAATCAAAGGCTTAACAACAGCATTGAAATCGCTTGGTGGAATAGAAAAAGTTGTTGAAGGAAGAGACGGATATGTTTTAGTGAAACCTAATTGTAACAGTGATGACCCTTTTCCAGCAAGCACACATCCGGATACTCTACGTTTCGTGCTAACTGAGCTTTTACGTTTAGGAGTACCAGAAGAGGACATACTTGTGGGAGACATGAGCGGTCCCATATGGCAGCCCACTAGAGAGACTATGCTAAAGAACGAGGTTGCGGGCGTAGCCAAAGAGTTCAATGTAAAAATATCATACTTCGATGAGGAGGAATGGGTACACATTAGACCTCAAAAAGCTAGAACTTGGCCAGATGGCTTCCGAATAGCAAAGACAGTTTATAACGCTTCCAGAATAATATCGCTTCCAGTTTTAAAGACACACCAACATGGTGGAGTGTTCACATTAAGCCTGAAAAACAGTGTAGGCACTGTCAATCCAGCAGATAGGTCTTTCTTCCACCAGAGTTAAGATATGCGGAACTTAATCGCCGAATTGAACTTGGGTCACAGTACCGATTTAATCATCTTGGATGGAATGAAGTGTTTCGTCACAGGAGGACCAGCAACAGGAACCTGTAAAGAATCAGGGGTTATTATAGCAGGTTCTGATAGGGTCGCAGTGGATGCGGTAGGTGTTTCTATTTTGAAGTTTCACAACGCCGACGGAATTAAGGATGTACCGGTAAAAGACCAAGAGCAGATAAAGAGAGCTGGTGAAATAGGAATTGGAAATGCTGATTATTCTAACATGATGATAAAGGAATCAGACCTGGTTGGAGATAACTGCTTTAATGACATGGTACAGTTTGTGAAACATCAGCTAATTTAAACAACCTTTTTTTCTCATAAGATCATTATAAGAAACCATAATTGTTAGGTGTTTTTCTGATCTTAGATTTGCATTTAAAATAATAACATCTGTAGAAAAAATAATGAATTCTGGACGTCATTTAGGTAATTACCTCAAATGTCATAACTGATATTTCTTAATACTGACCAGTCATTTCCCCTGAATAGTAATAAACCCCATATGATTCTATTTCCTATTATGCGGTAGAGCTCACTATAGGAAGGAAAATATCTTGATTGATATTTACAAAAATCGAGCTGAGAGAGTTCTAAGCCTCATAAAAGAGAAAGATTTGAACAGTTTATTTCTCTTTCCTGGACCAAATATTGGCTACTTAACTGGATTTCACATATCACCATCTGAACGGCTTTCAGCTGCCATTATACCAATTAACCGGGATCCCGTTCTTGTAGTTCCAGGTCTTGAACGAGAATTACGTGGCCAGAAATCTTGGATAGAAGACATCGAGACATGGGAAGAATCCGAGAATCCTATTGACCTTATTGTAGAGATCTTTGAAGAAAACGATCTTGGTGAAGCTAGAATAGGTCTTGAGGAGTACGTTTGGTGGGGCGTAATAAATAAGATTCAGAAGAAGCTACCGAAGGTCAAGTTCGTGGATATTTCAGACGAGATACAAGCATTGAGGATGGTTAAATCCAAGTCAGAGCTTGAGTTTATCCGGAAAGCTTGTGCTGTCACTGATTCAGCTGTTAAAGCAGGATTTGAGAGCTTACATGAAGGGATGACAGAACTTGAATTGTCATCTATTATAAGCGATGAGATGACAAGACAGGGTGGTTCACCCCACCTCGGCATTGTGCTCTTTGGCGATCGTTCTGCGCTTCCTCACGCTCACCCCGGAGGTAGGAAGCTTATGAAAGGAGACATCATCCTAGTAGATACAGGTACGACTTGGAATGGTTACTGGTCAGATAGTACAAGGACAATTTTATTTGGTAAACCAACTGAACAACAAAAGAGAATGTGGAATACCGTCCTAAAAGCTAATAATGTAGCGAAAGCAGCTGCAGCTCCAAATGTCAAATGTGAGGACGTTGATAAAGCTGCAAGAGACATTATCGATATTGCTGGATTCGGTGATTACTTCATCCATCGGGTTGGTCACGGTATAGGATTACAGGGTCATGAACACCCCTACATGGTTAAAGGGAACCAACAGTTATTGAAACCATATATGACGTTCACAATAGAACCGGGAATTTATATAACTGGTCTCATGGGTGTACGAATAGAAGACACGGTAGTTTGCACAGTATCTGGATGCGAATCTCTCACCAATCTTGAGCGAACGATGACACTATTGTAACTCTGGATTAGGATTTGAGGTGTATCCATTTCTAATAGTAAAATATTGAGAAAAATGAGAGCTGGAACTCTAAGTGATGAGTTCCTGAAGAGTCTTACAAGGTAAATTATGTGCTTCAGCTACACCTTTTTCTGTTATATAGCCCTTATAGGTGTTTACTCCTAGTGCTAAGCTTGAATCTTGTTTTATAGCCTTAGTAAATCCAAATCGAGCAAGCTTTAATACATAAGGGAGAGTCGCATTTGTCAAAGCCTTGGTCGAGGTCATAGGTAAAGCACCAGGCATATTTGCTACACAGTAGTGAATTACCTCATCTACAACATAGACTGGCTCGCTGTGTGAGGTTGGATGACTTGAATCGCAAATACCGCCTTGGTCAATGCTAACATCAACAATCACACTACGTGACTTCATCAAACCTAACATTTCTCGCGAAATAATCTTTGGACACTGTGCTCCTTTTACGTAAACAGCTCCAATAACTACATCAGCTACACTTAGAGCCCACTGTAAATTGGTAGGATTCAATGCTAATGTGACTAAATTTCCCGGATGAGAAAGTCCAATTGCTTCCACTAATCGACGAAGCCTCTTAACACTTCGATTTAAAACTATTACATTTGCTCCAAAACCCAATGCTGTATATGAAGCATTTGCTCCAACGGTTCCTGCACCAATAATGACAATGGTCGCTGGTTCAACACCAGGGACGCCTCCAATTAGTTTACCCATACCTCCCTTTGGCTTTTCTAAATATTGAGCAGCGACTTGAATAGACATCTTCCCCGCGATCTCGCTCATAGGCTCCAGTAATGGCATTTTACCATTGGGAAGCGTAACGCTTTCGTAAGCTATTCCGGTAACACTTCTATTCATCATATGATTTGTGAGTTCTTTGAGGCTAGGATTTGCAAGATGTAAATACGTGAAAAGGATCAAATCCTTCTTTAGGAATTGAATCTCTGAGGGCTGAGGCTCCTTAACCTTTACGACTAAGTCTGCTTCCCAAGCCTTTTTTAATGGAACCATCTCAGCGCCTGCTTTAACATATGCATCATCTGAGAAGCCACTTCCTTCACCTGCGCTCTTCTGAACTAAGACTTTATTTCCTGTCTCAACTATAGTTAAAACTCCTCCAGGGGTTACACCAACTCGAAATTCGTTGTTTTTAATCTCTTTAGGTATACCTATAATCAAAGTAAAAACCGCCCCATATTATACTACACTACAATTGCGCAATAAGCATAACGTAAGTCGCATACGTTATGTGAATTACGTCTCTTAATCAACGGATGATTCGAAAATCGTCGATGTCACCAATATAATCCTCCCAGAACACATCTACTTTCTCTACAATAGCTGAAGGAGGTCCTTTTTGACAGAATTCAATCACCTCATCGACTTTATTTGAATCACCTTCAAAGAGAGCTTCAACTCTACCATCTCTCAAGTTCCTAACCCATCCAGTTATCCCGAGACGTAAAGCTTCTCCTTGGGTTGACGCCCTAAAAAATACTCCTTGAACTCTACCAGACACATAAATGTGAACCCTAACTTTATTCAATTCAGATTCAGCCTATACTATTATTTGAGCTCTATTTCTGATATTGGATAAAAAGGAAGCTAGCTGGTAATTTTACAACATTATCCACTGATGTGGTTATTACTACTAGATCAGCTTCTCCCACGAGTTGATCAATTTTTTTTATCTCTCTTACCTAAGGATTGAATCTTATTGCGTTCACTAGAATGAGATAGCTTTAAAACACTTCTTTGTGATTTTAAAGCCTTGAATAGCCATGTGTGAATTTACTGTGTTTTTGAATGATGAATCAATTTGGAACGATGTTGTATATGTGAAAACAACTGGTTCAGATGTAATATTAAGCGATGTGTTAGGTGAGAGACGAATTCTCTCAAACTGTAAAATTTTGGAAGTAGATGTCCAATCTGAACGTCTTATTTTAGAGAAAAACTGATTGATCATTTGAGAACTTTTTATTTTTTAAATTGATAATAAACGTTTAAATTTGCCGCGTTATGTTTTAAACTATATCTATCTTCGTTAGGAGCATTAACCTCCAATTACATTCTTCAGGTTCAGAATACATGTTTGATTAGGGAGGGAAGGAACTGGCAAACAAGATTGGACATCAATTTACTCTTGAGTGCGGTCATGAAGGAGTTGTCACTTGGGTCAGTGAAGACGAGCAGACATTTTGTGTTCGTGGCACAAAACGAAAATGTGACTTCTGTGGCAAAGGCACTGGAGGAAACTGGGCACCTACAACTTACATTTTTTCAGAAGATGTTGACGAAGATATCGAGAAAACAATTGATGAAACCTCTAGTATGTCCCAATACAATGCTAGACGTAAAATTCAAATGAAGTGTTCAGAGTGCGGTGGAACCAGCTTTGTTAGAGATGAGGGGCTGGGAGAAGTAATTTGTAGAACTTGTGGCTGTGTAGTAGTGGAGAAGCTGACACGAGCTGGCCCAGAGTGGAGAGCCTTCAACAATGAACAGAGAGCTAAGCGAGAGAGAGTTGGCGCCCCGGTCACTTATACGATTCATGACAAAGGGCTTTCGACCTTCATAGGAAAATCAAATCGAGACACGTATGGACGAAACCTCTCCTCTGAAAGACGACAACAGATTCATCGACTCCGGAAGTGGCAGCAGAGAATAAGAGTTTCGAACTCTGCTGAACGTAATCTTGCCTCTGCTCTTTCAGACCTAGCTACTCTCTCGTCATCCATGAATCTGCCTCGAAATGTCTCAGAGACCGCAAGCATCATCTACAGAAAAGCCCTAAACAAGAGATTGATAAGAGGCAGATCTATCAAAAGCGTGCTTACAGCCGTGCTTTACATGTCGTGCAGATTATGTGGTGTGGCTAGAACTTTAGATGAATTTTCCAAAAGCTCAGGACTCGATAAGAAAGAAATTGGACGAACCTATAGGTTTGTGGTAAAGAAGCTTGGAGAATTCATACCACCTCAACCACCTAGGAGCTATATTAGTCGCTTCACTAATCAGCTGAAACTTAGTGGGTCATCTGAACTGATTGCTCTCCGAGTTTTAAAAGCTGCTGAAAGTGTGCGTTTAACAGATGGACGTGGACCTATCAGTATAGCCGCAGCCGCTACGTATATTGCTTCTGTTCTCTCAGGTGATAGACGTACACAGAGAGAGGTAGCTGAAACAGCCTATATCACTGAAGTTACGATTCGTAACAGATACAAGGAGCTTCTCGAAACTCTGGACATATGTATAAAGGTGTGATCTTCTATCCTCCTTCTACAAGAGGTAAAAGAGTTATCTTTGTCAGTGTTTTCTGAAAATTGAAGATTTGGGCCATCTTGCCTTCAGGCAATGATTTGAATGCAAACCAACCCTGTCTTGTATATTCTAGAAATATTTTTTCTGCGAAGATAGTATCTTGCTTATTCTCACTATCCCATGTGATCTCTATTCTGGGTGGATTTCCCTCAATCTTCTTGATTAAAGGCATGCTTATTCCTTCTAAATAATGTAAAGTATCATCTTTATCAATTATTTTAAATGCGATGTTCTCTCATTCTATGATTGGGAAAATTAAATGTCAAAAAATAGTCTTGGAGGTTATGCTGGGAAGTTTCTAAGAGTAGATCTTACTGACCATCATGTTAAAGAGGTTATTTTTAATGAAACAACGCTACGAAAATTCATCGGTGGTACCGGAATAGGCATCAAAGTACTCTATGACGAGGTCCCTCCTAGCGTTGAATGGTCTGACTCAAAGAATCGAGTAGTTATTGGGCAAGGACCTCTTGGAGCCTCTTCTATAGGGGGGTCAGGTTCCATTTCAATCGTTACAAAGGGTCCAATGACCAATGGAGCCACTTCTACTCAAGCAAACGGATTCTTTGGAGCTTTTATGAAGCTTGCTGGCTTCGATGGTGTAATACTGGAAGGAGCATCGGATTCCCTCCTATACCTCCATATTGAAGATGGTAAAGCAGAGCTTAGAGATGCTGAATGGCTTTCTGGACGAGACACATACGATACGGGTGATTTAGTAAGACACGAGATAGGAAAGGACGAAAAAGAAGCAAGTGTCCTTTCTATAGGTCCTGCTGGAGAAAATCTTGTGAGATTTGCAGGAATTTTTGTTGATAAGGGGCATTCTGCTTCACATAACGGTGTAGGAGCGGTCATGGGATCAAAGAAACTTAAAGCCATAGTTGCTACTCGTGGAAGAACTCCTTTGACTTTTAAAGACAGGGAAAAGCTTGCAGGTCTCTCTCGTCAATTTCTTGAAAACGTAAAAACACAGGCAGCTGGGCTGTATCAGTGTGGGACTTTGAATGGTATAGTTGGCGGTGCACCAAGAGGTACAATCCCTATCAAGAACTATGCAACTAATGTTTGGGACATCGACAAAGAGAAGTTAGATAAGTTTGGATGCCAGTACCTCAGAGATAATTACTCTGTACGTCGAAATAATTGTTGGGGATGTAGTCTTCATCACTGTGACATCTTTAAGATCTCAGAGGGACCATATCAAGGCGCGATTGTAGAAGAACCAGAATACGAGCAATTCTCTGCCTTAGGACCTGCCATTGATCTAAAAGATGCAGCTGCATCTGTTATGTTGAGCAAGGAGGTTGATAGGCTTGGAATCGATACCAATGAGAGTGGATGGCTCATTGGATTCGTTATGGAATGCTACGAGAAGGGTGTTTTAAACAAAGAAGACTTGAATGGTATTGAGATGAAGTGGGGAGACGCTGAAGCTACAAGATTAATTTTGAATCTAATCGCGCGGAGGGAGGGAGTCGGAGACCTCTTTGCGGAGGGGGTAAAAAGGGCAGCTCAAAGATTAGGTGGTGAAGCACCTATGTTTGCGATCCATACCCTTAAAGGCAATTCTCCTCGTGGTCATGATCATAGAACGCGATGGGCTGAGATGTTTGACACATGTGTATCTAGTACTAGTACGATTGAAACACACATGTCTGTGATGGGACCTGAACTTCAAGGACCAGATAGACCTATTGAGATTTCGACTGCGTGTGCTCAAACTAAGGGTTGGATGCAGCTTGAGGACTCGTCTGTGACGTGTCGTTTCAACACTAGAATGAATGTTCAATTATTAAGTGAGGCTATTACTGCTGCGACAGGGTGGGACTTCAACTATGAAGAGGGCGTTTCTGTTGGAAAGAGAATTATAAATCTTCTGAGGTCTTTCAATGTTAAACATGGAATAAGTGGAGAACTCGACTATCCTTCTAATAGATACGGTTCTACTCCCGTAGATGGACCTGCCAAAGGGAAGAGCATCCTTGATTACTGGCCGGAGATGTTACGTAATTATTATTCTCTTATGGGATGGGATGTTGATAATGGAAAACCGATGCCTCAAACATTACGCGCTTTAGATTTAGGCTATGTTGTAGACGATATTTGGTGAGGGCTTTAGAATTTAAAACTAATGCAACGATGTCGATAACTCTAATCTTCCTCTTTCTTTATTAAATTATTAGGATAGCCTTCCTTAAAGTACTCAGAGGGTATTAAGCGAAGCAATCCTAACACAGGCTTCATAACTCTCCAATAATCGAAGGTAATTGGGCCTTTCACAGTTCTCTCACGGTCAATTATGTTAAGAATGTGTAGATCCTCTAATGCTCTTCTAACAACTGTTAATGGCTCGTCTATTAGCATAGCAATATCTCTTGCCGATATGCTCTTATTCTGTTCTAGTAAAACTGCATAAGCTCTCATAGCAACATCATTTTGTCTACTAATCAATCGATTGAAAGCTCTCCATGAGCGCCACTCATTATAACTCTCATCTAGTACAAGTATGCGAATTTTACCATCAACGTTTGACAGCTTTACTTCTTCTTCCTTTGTCAGATTAACGGAACCCCCTCAACATTTAATATAATATGATTTAAGCGACTTATAATTCTCTCAGTTTAACGAAATTCCCAAGTCTTCAAATACGGCTTTTTTATTAAGATAATTCTCAAGCAACATCGGTAAGTTATCGACATTAACTCTAACCTGTTTCCAAGTCTCTAGGTCTCGTAAGGTAACTGTATTATCATCAAGGGATTGATAATCTATCGTAACACATATCGGTACGCCAACCTCGTCAGCTCGAGCATATCTTCTCCCTATCGAGCCTGAGTCATCGTATTCAACCCAAAAGCCTTCATCTATTAACATAGAGTATATTTTCTTTGCTAACTCTGGTAAACTGTCTTTAGTTACTAAGGGATATATCACTGCTTTAATTGGCGCGATATCCCTTGGCAACTTTAATACGGTTCTTTTTCTCCTCTTCTCATACGAATATTCTAAAACAGAATAAAAAATCCTGTCAATACCAAATGAAGGCTCTGCGACATGAGGTATAAACCATCTACCTTGCATCTCCTCCATTCTGTAAGCCACTTCAAGATGCTTATCATCTAGACGTATGCTACTTTTTCCCGGGATTTCATAGAAACCACTTCTTTCTAAACTTCC
>Ga0209635_10002876_pt1 | contig 13335 bp, 16 predicted proteins | sample DeeMarSWOR230_32_FD_187463 | JGI IMG/M metagenome (GOLD analysis project Ga0209635, IMG submission 187463) | Marine sediment microbial communities from White Oak River estuary, North Carolina - WOR-2-30_32 (SPAdes) (version 2) | ecosystem: Environmental > Aquatic > Marine > Intertidal zone >...
TAATCTTTACTATACCATTTACAGCGATTGCTGGAGAGGTTACTATTCCATATTTTTCTATGGTCTCTTTTGATGTAATGTCTAACTTATTCACGAGAACAGTGATCCCCTCTTCACTTAGTTTTGTTGCTGTGTTAATCGCATTTTTCTCAGCTTGTTTACATCGTTGACAGGGAGGATTTACGCCTATCACATCGAGTTTTATCTCTACCACTTCTGACACCTTTTTCATAATCATAACAATATAACAATATTTAAATATTTTTATCTTAAGATAATTACGTCCTCATAGTGGAGAAATTTGAAGTTGGATGAGACCTTAGAGAGGAATGTTCGAACAATACTGATCTCATCATTTATCATCATTGTTGTGGGCTTGCTAGTCTACAGTCGCATAATGGCTTTTTCACTCGCACCAACAATGCAACCAGCTGATTTTTCAAAGTATACTTGGTACGAGATTCCTTTCTATTATCTCTGGGATTACTTCAGCCACGCATGGATATGTCTGCTCTTTGCTTTCACAGTTGCGGGTCTCGTTTACGAATTCATACCAAAAGATATAATCACTAAATATATGAACAGTAGCAAAATTGCAGGATATGCAATTGGAGCTTTGTTTGCTCCTTTCTTCACAGTGTGCTCATGTACTATGGTTCCTCTATTTGCAGGACTATTATATGCTGGTTCCGGAATAGGTCCTGCGATAACGTTTCTACTCATGGCACCCTCTGCTAACATACTGACGATACTGATAACTGGAGAATTCATCTCATGGGAAATAGCAGGAGTACGCATAATGTCTTCACTGATAACCGCGGTCATCGCGGGAGTGATAATTTCCAGAACGTCTTGGGGAAAAGCGATAGAAGATGAAATCAAGATCAAAATGAACTCCAAGTCCACACTACAAAATGTTGACCTCATAAAACTCCCACTTGATGAACGATTGCTATCAGCATTAAAATTTGGAGTTTATCTGGCAAAACAAATACTGCCCTATTTCATTGGAGGGCTAATAATCGTCGCTTATGTTACAGCTTATACTCCCCCAAATATAGTCGAAGGATACCTAACGGGAGTAGCTGGCGTACTCTTAGCATCGGTTATAGGTGGTCCTCTTTATACTCCAACCCTTGTTGAAATAGTACTGGGCAGAAGCTTAATGCAATTAGGAATGTCAAAAGCAGCATTACTTTCCTGGCTTATGGGACAACCTTACGACATTCCAAATATGATCGCTGTTTCAAGAATTGTTAAATGGAAAATCGTGTTGTTGTATGCCATCATAGCTTGGGTCTGCAGCATATTATTTGGGCTCGCATATGGACTATTAATCGGTTCATTGTGATGTTAATAAGATAAAGTGTGAGATATCTGTCGAAGTGGTTAGGGAAGACATAACAGAAGAATTTACCATACCAAAGTTTAAGCCTTTGAGAGAGTAGGTTATGCTATTATGATGAATTCATGCCGATTCGATAAATATATTAGTAAAGAATTTGATTCGTGTGGAATATGGTTAAAGTAGGCATCATTATTTGTGATAGGAACAGGACGTGCATCGGTGGGAAATGCATAATGTCCGTTGAAGATCGTTCGGGGGCATTTGCTAAATATCAGAAAGATGAACCAATCGAGGTTGTGGGTTGGATTACTTGTGGTGGGTGTCCAGGTGAAAGGCTAGAGTTTGCTCCTTCAGCGATGAAGAAGTATGGAGCTGAGGTTATACACCTCGCTTCAGGTTTCCTTGCTGGTTATCCTCCATGCCCGTACATTAAAGACTTCGTCCAGTACATAGAAAAGTATGTGGGCTTACCTGTAGTAGTTGGAACACATCCAATGCCAAAAAATTACATTGATGCGCACGAAGCAGCAGGAGATTGGAATACAGCTGAATTAAGGGAACTCTTGAAGCCTCTTGTCAACGATGAAGAAGCCTCAATCAAATACGACTCTACCCGACCAGAATTCCTGAAGAAGTAATGATGAAGTCTATAGCTGGCTAGTGTCTAAAAGCCATAAGATCGTTTATAAGAAACTAATCGATTTTTTTAACTATTATGGCTTTAGTAGGACAGCCTTCTGCAGCACGCTTAACACTAGGATAAAGGTCCTCAGGAATGATCGATGTATTCATGTCTTCAGATCTTTCCACTCGCTTATCTGACAGTAACTGTGTCAATACATGTGCATGCGTTGGACAACGACCAGCATCTATACCACAATCTATACATAAGTCCTTATCGATGAAAACTCTGTATTTAGTCATATCCACATCATCATAACTCTTGAAAACTAAATAAACTATACACTGTATGAGTTTTATTCATTTCAGCTTCCCAAATTGGGTAACTTCCTCATATAGAATTTATCACCCCTGTATTCCGTCTCTATTAGCTTATCATTTTCCATGAGTTTCTCAATTAAATGCCAATTTGAACCTGTTTTATTCAGCATCTCGTTTACAGCCTCCTCCCTCATCGGATGAACCGATGTTATGTTTAGAAGATCACGTTCAATGTTACCTGTAGAGGAGAAAGCGTTTCCCTCGTAACCAATGAGGTATTCAACGTGTTTTATTTTCTCTTTGAAGACTTGGTAGGTTTGGTTTATTACCGATTCTCTGGGAGGTTTACCTGACGTTGAGTGTCATTGTGCAAAACTTGCTGTCACCGCTCTTCATAAAATCATATCGAAATACGAGGAGAACTCAGAGATAGTTTTAGAAGAAACAGAATTCGATTGGGGAGTCTACGGAAAAAAGGCTAGATCTAAAATTAAAAACATCTTCAAAAGCTAAAAAAAATGATAGCCACACAGAATTTCCAGCTTGGCCAGCAGCTTCACCTATAAGAGCATAAACACCTGCCCCAAGAATAACACCAACACCATAAAGTGTTGCAGAGAATAGACCTACTTCACGTTTCATCTCATAACTCATTTGTTTAGAAGTGTCTTTATTCACGTATTTTATAATTTCGAAGTAGATAACACAGTTACAGAATAATGATAAAAGGTATCGAATAAAGCTCAAAACAATCGAGAATTAGGGAGACTCACTACATGTTACATTATGAAAAAGAATGGAATGCTAACTAGCTAATATTAGTATAAAATATTATTATTAATTTTTACTTTGCCATTCTTTATTGGGATTCCTTCATTCTCAACCATAGTTCTTCTCCACTCGGCTCCTATTTTTTCTCCGCTAAATGAACCATTAGATGTAACAACTCGATGGCATGGGACTATTGGAGATAACGGGTTTTTGTGAAGAGCATTAGCTACTGCTCGATATGCTTTAGGTTTACCAATTTTTTCTGCTATTCTCTTATAGGTGCTTATCTTACCTTTAGGAATCTTAAAAGTCTCTAATAATACGTCTCGCTCAAACCGTGTCTTATCTTTCAGCGCTACAATCACATCTTTCTCTGACTTGATTGATTCGATTCTCATACCAGAACTCCTCAGATTAATGAAGGCAGATAGTTAACTAATCACTTTTGTTATTATTCAAACATCTTTTATGAGTAAGTTTAATTTATCGTTTTTTTCGCGTAACTGCTCAATGAGAGACCTTAAAGAAGCTATCTTTTGGGATTGTGACACATTGATTTTTTCATAAGATTGTACTTCAAGTTCATAAGTTTCTAAAAGACTTGGCATTTTTTTCATTTTAAATTCAAGATCATCGAGTTTACCAAGAACAGTCATATAAAATCGATTAGAATCTATTACCTGTCCATTTTTCATTTTAAGGGACAATACACTATCCAGTAATACTTTGAAACTTTCGTATTCTGATGTTAATTGAGTACTTCCATGAAAAATTGTCCAAAGTGAGGGATGACTGGATATTATTTTTAGAGATTCAACCAGTTGATAACACATATTGGATAACCGCGTTAATTCATTATTGCGTTTCTTAGAATTCACCACTTCACCAGCTTCTTCATTCCTTCGCCAAGTTTCGAAAGTCTTGCTTACGCTCCAATTTGTGTAATTAAGCAGATCTATTAGAATCATTTTCGTGTTTATCGAACGATCATGTACGACTTTGAGTGTTTTATCCGCTATAGTTTCCCCGTCTTCAGCTCTTGTTTCAAGTTCATTTGTCGCCTTAATGAATTTGGAAAAACCATCTTGATGTTCAAGTTGTAAGGATTTCGTCTTATTTCTAATATGGAAAATGTCAGGCACAAGATGTGATAGAATGTAATAACCACGATCTTCCTCTTCAGAGAATAGACCAATCAATTCATTGATGTCTTTAAGCTGATTTTCAAAAAAAGCGTCTTTATGTGGAATTAGTACCTTTTTTTTCATCTTAATTAAAGTTGGTTGATTTGGTGGATCATATCGCTCAGGATTCTCAGTCTGCGACTTTTCTATTGTAATTCCTTTTTGTTTTATTATTTCATTCCTGTTTGGAAAAATGGGATAAGGATTAATATTTTTTATCATCTGAACATTTAATTTAATATGACTAAAAATTCGATCATATGAAAGACAATACACAATTACATCTTTACAATCTAGACAAAAAATAGTAGTTACTATGTAATCTATACCATCAATTTCACTCTTATACTTCGTATCTTCAATAAAGTTTGTACTTCCACATTTCAAACAATTTGTGATGTTTTCATCTAACAAAACAGCACGAAATTTTAGTTTTTTTGGATAATGTCTATAACAGCAAGTACAATAATAAAATCCTGGTTTTGGTTCATCCTCGATTAATCTATTTGATAGGGCTCCACATAAGGCACAGTGATTGTCGGATTTTATTATTTTTATCTCTGATAAATTTGAAGAATTCGTCAAAATTTGTTTCTTCCAAAATCATAATTTAAAATGAGTGTGAAGGTACGTTTTCCAGCGTGTTTAATAAGAATAAAGTTGTCGACTTGTAAATAAAAGAAAAGGTAAACACTAATAATTTTTTTTCACGCATTCTTCAATTCAAACCAACAAGTATTGTTAAATGAAATTAGAATCAGGATACTTGATACTAAAAAAATATTTCGTAGGCTTCACTTATGCAATTTAATAATTAACTGTTGATTTGTTTGAATTTTACCACATAATTTCTTCGACAGTACCAGATACTTTATCAACAATACATTTGTTAAGTTGTTTACCACAGTTGAGACATTTTGATGAAATGGTAATGTCTTCTTCGTTCTCGGATAATACTTCGATATCTACTTGATTGTGTGAACAAATTGTTTGGATAAGTACCTGTTTAAAGCCCATTAACATCACATCTTTTTAGATTTTGTTAATAATTTTGCATGTAAAGTAAATCATTTTAATTGTGATACTAATAATTAATAATTTAGCTAAATATATATTATATCGTACTAAAAATACTGTTAACTTGTACAATTTTGTACAAATTTATATTCAAAACATGTAATATCTTACCTTTTTAATAAAGAAATTCTTCTTTTATTTATCCTTGGTAGTCCATACTATAACTCCTTTCGGTCAGTAGTGGGATATGTTTTTATCCATATTACGAATGACTTTCATTAATAATTGATGTAGTAAACCAGAGCAGATCACAATGAACGAAGAAGTCGTAGTTGAGTTTCGACCAATAAAGAAGATTGTTATCTTTGAAACCATAAAACTTTCAGAAGAGGAACTCTTTCAACGCCTCAGATTATTAGCGATGAGTGGACAACCTCATCCTTTGAACTGGGCAGAAGGATTACTTTTTCTAATGGTTCCATTTTATATTGAAGGCGACTCTCTTTTTCAAGAAATTAAAAAAGGTATTCGTTTCTGGTCAACAGTCATGTATACTCCGATGCCCCAATACAAACCATTACATAAAATGGGGGGGATAGAAATTCCAATAATCGATCAAACACCTAGCTATCAATTTAGAAGAATTGCACAAGAACTAAAGAGAAAAAAAAGTAAATAGGTACATATTTATACAAAAATACACTTAGAACCGCTTTAAAAATTGGATAATAGTAAACCCACTTTTTTATTAAATTTACATATTATTTAGTCAGTTTTATCCAACATCATTATTTCGTCTAATCAATCTGTCTGATCTTCATAGTAGTTTTAAGTTAGTTAGCTAATTAATTTTAAAATAAAAATGGATTAAGACAATAAAAAAAATGTAAGGATGACTTAGAAGCCAATATTAGAACCCCAGATCATGAATGGTAGAGCAAGGACTATGCCAACTATTACTAGGAAGACGATGGCTACTATCCACCCAATAATGCATGTCAAGATTGCTTTTCCAGTTGTAAAATCCAATGCCTGTCTTACCGCTATCACCATGGCAGCCAATCCCCAGATCCACACAGCGAAAGAGATCAACCCGCCTAGAATGGGAATGAAGCTTAGAATCGATAGAACTCCGGGAGAGTTGGAAAAGCCTATCGTCCTCAGAAGCTCATTGAAAGATGCTACACCACCAAAGACTTTAGTACCAATAATGTAAGTTATGAAAGACCAAATGAGCCAGGCTATTAACGCTGAAAACAAGCCTCCAACTAAGCCTAAACCTATCCCTACAGGTCCATGTCCAGATAAAGCTTCATTTATTGCAGTACCAATACCTGAACAAGCACTGGAGAGAACGACGACTATGATGGCTTGTGTTGTAGCTGTTTCATCTGCTTCCACTTCTTCATAAAGAGTAACATCCAATTTGGCAGCTCGTAACATTCGATTAAATAAATCGGCAGAGATCGGTTTCTGGTATGTGTTTACTGAAAAAACGGGAGCAGTCTCTATTTTAACTGGAGCACCACATGTTGGACAAAACTGTGCATCTTGTGAAATTTCACTTCCACATTTACTACAATAAGGCATAATAGAAAGCACCTTTTTAAAAGCCAACTACTTAATATCTTAAAAACTTTCTATAGTTAGCAAGACAAAAATAGAATTAACTGTGTTGAGAATACCAAGTTTTTAGTAAATCCATCAATCCTTTTTAAATACTCTCAATACCTATTCGTTATCTTCATAAACTAAAAAGCCGCTTTGTATTGATATCTTCATAACAAAATAGTACATTTTCAACTTGTCAGACTAACCAGTAAGGAGGATCTTTATCCTATCGGCTTTAGTTTGTAAGCATTCGTCATCATTTTTCAATAAAAAAGCATATTTTTCATTCATTTTAATTTTATAACAGTCTTTATAAGAGATGCACCATAAAATATAGAAAAAGACTTCCATATCTGTTGTTTATTCAGCGGATTAGAGAGTGCTTTTTTCCAGAATAAGGCTACTTTGATAAGTATATCAAAGGAGAGAGTCAAGGACATAGTAACAATTAACGCTGTTGTGATTAACCGAAAAGGGGCGACCATCGAAAATGGACAAGGTACTGAACGTCAAGGTGAAAAACCATGTTTAATAATGTTAGTCGTGGTCGACCTAAAGGCAGATCTAATTTATATGAAGACCCACTTAAGTCAATTGTCCCAATAGCTGTAAAGCATGATTTGGACCCTAAACTGTTGGTTAATGCTTTTGTGGAAGCGTGGAGAAACAATGATTCTAAGTATGGATCTTTAAAGATTAGTTGTAGAATGGTAAACGAGGAGGCAGCTATTTTTCTAGTCACTAAAGGACCAGAAGTGATCTCTCAATTCCCCATAAATTTGGAAGCGTTAAAAGCACCTGAGTTTTTTAAAAATGTAATTCAACACATTCAAATACCAAAGCGTAAAAAATCCAAAGAAAATAGACAGATGAAGATTTCAGAATTACGGGTGGGAATGAAGAGGGTTAACATTAAGGCAAAAATAATTGAGATTCCTCCAAGAAGACTGGTCCAGACAATGTGGGGGGGAAGATCTTATGTTTCTAACGCGAAGATCTCTGATGACACAGGATCAATAACCCTTAGTTTATGGAATAATCAAATAGGTCGATTTAACATTGGAGACGAGGTCGAAATTGAAAATGGCGTTGTTACAAACTTCGCTGGAAAACTACAGCTGAGATTAAGAAAAAATAGCCATCTATCAAAAATTGATAAAGAATAGAATCTAGTACTTTTTCTCATAGTTAGCCAGTGGTTTATAAAAAATATAATCAGTATAAAGTAAAAGCTAGTTGATACAATAATTAGTATATTTTTTACTTTCTTGGAAATAACCGAATATATTCGGGAAATTATTAAATGTCGATGAAAGCATCATAATTATAACTTTCTGTTATATTTCCGAACTTAGAATTGTGATAGATATTATTCAGAATACTGAGGAAATATTATGCATTTTGATCTTCAGCTGAAAACTTGTCCTGAATGTGGAATAAATGACCGCGTAAGAGATGAGAATGCTGGCGAGGTAGTGTGTAGAAACTGCGGTCTTGTATTAGAGTCAAGCGTAATAGATTCTGGCCCAGAATGGAGGGCATTTACTCATGAAGACTGGGAGTTAAAGAAACGAACAGGTCCTCAAATTAAGTTTTCTAAATATGATAAAGGCCTTTCATCAAAAATTTGGATTGGAAGAGATTCATCAGGACATAAGCTTCGCTTACAAGACAGAATGAAGATGCTTCGTCTACGGAAATGGAACATCCGTTCACGACTTCGCACCACAGCTGAGAGAAATCTATCCATAGCAATGGCAGAGCTTGATAGATTATGCGATACAATGAACATACCCCAAAGCTTGAAAGAATCAGCAGCTCTAATATATCGGAAGGCTTTGAAAGAGGATCTTGTTAGGGGCAGAAGCATTGCTTCCATTGCTGCTGCATCATTGTACCTAGCTTTAAGAAGAGCAGATGTGCCTCGAACATTGAAAGAAATAGTTGATGCGAGTCCCAGAAGCAGAAAAGAAATCTCTCGTTGTTATCGTCTCTTAATCTGGGAGCTTGGTTACAAGACTCCAATTGACGACCCGGTTCAATACGTATCAAAAATAGCTACAAAAGCAAACATCAGTCAGAAAATCCAAATGAGAGCCATTGAGATACTTCAAAAAGCCAGAAGACTACAAATAAATGTTGGAAAGGGTCCGAGAGGTTTATCTGCTGCAGCACTTTACATAGCATGTTTAGAGCTCAACGAGACGACTAGTCAAAGAAAGCTTGCAGAGGCTGCAGGTGTAACTGAGGTCACTATTCGTAATCGATATAGTAGTCTAATAAGGGACATGAAACTTAATGTTGTTAAACGTAGAGGAAGATTGGTTAAAGAATCTCCAGTAGCTAATTAACTCAACAATGCTCATTTTGTTTTATTAATTAAGACTTCGTTAGAATAAATATTGAAAAAAATAAAAATCGAGTTATGAAGCTCTAACCTGCTTCAGGATGTTGTATTAAGACATATAGAGATCGAGATACACTGTCCCATATTTCTGATATTGACGAGTCCTGTGAACCAAGTGTATCAATCATCGTTCTAATTGCTGTATGGTGTCGCTTCTCATCATTCATAATAGATTCAATAAATCTGCTAACGAGGGGATCATCAACCTCTTGTGCAAATTTTGAATATTTATCAATTAATTCAGCCTCGGTTGTTTGATGTTTAAGCAATGCTTGGGATAGTTTAACACGGGGTCCCATACCCACGTCGACGAATGACTTCTCAATCTTTCCAGTCTTGAAATCTATTAGTGTCTGAAGTATCTGTGCATGTTTCTTAGAATCGTTTACTAATGAGGTAATCAGTGTTTGGACAAAGGGATTAGTTGCTTTCTCACCTGTTTTTATCAAGCTATCAGCGACTTTGTTCTCTGTCTTTTTCATCTCTTTTAAAACGTCAACAATTTTTTCATTTGAACCCAAAGATATTTCCTCCCTTCTGCGATGTTATCTAAATATAAATGTCACTAATACATTTTTCCCTAAAATATTAGGGATAGGGTTATTTTAAACGATGGTAACACAAGTTCACTAAGAAAAAACTATAAAATAACTATTCCTTTCTTATTTTTATATCTTAAAATTATTGTCGATTTATTTTTTCTATGATAATGTTGGATAGTTTCCATCATTCAATCGAAAATCATGCTGTTCGGTCATTAATCTTATATTTTTTTTACAGAAGAAATAATTAAAAAAATAATATTTACATAAAATATTATAACACTTATAAATAAGATATTATTTATTTTATTTAACATCTCTTACAGGAGGTGAAAAAATGGCTAAGTGTTCAGAGTGTGGTGGAGAAGCAACACTAGTAAAAGAGTGGGATGTAGGACCAAAACTACACGTTAAATTATACGAATGTTGCGGTAAGAAATTCAGGGAATATGGTAAATAGTATTCCATAATTGTGTAGAAATATATTGATTTAATTAAACTACACACTTGGTCCTACTTTTTATTATTAAGTCTAAAATCATTGTGACGTTTTTTAATTTGTATAATTTTATCTTCTATAGTCTTAGAACCACATTTAGTTTACACTAGTGAATAGAATGAGTAATAGTGAGACCACAATAGCAGTTATTCCAGTTGCATAACCAACATAAATGACTCTTTTTTGTAATTTCTCGAGGGCAGTCCTATTATTAACATCTGCCCTTATTATTATAAGAAGCAAGGGAACGAGAAAGGTAGCAAAAGCTAAGTAGTGTTTGGGAAAGGGAAGAAGTATGATCCCTGTTGTGTAGAATATAGCCATTATAGCTAGTATTGTTACTGCGAGAAGGAGAGATTTCTTCTTTCCAATTCTAACACATGTCGTTTTAACATCAGCAAGTTTATCGTTTTCGTAATCAGCACAAGAGTGAAAGATGTATCCTGTACCATACATTAACGCGATTACACTTGCAATAAATAGTGAACTCATTCCGATCGAAGACAGGATTGACGCACCGAGAAGAAACGATAAGCCACCTCCAGCACCGTTAGATACTAAGTCGAGTCCTATTCGTTCCTTGAATCTAAGTTTAGGAACCGAGTATGCAGTCCAAATAAATATGTAAAATAGAACCACTATGGGAGAAGTTGAAGTAAAGAACATAGCAACGCTTCCACCTACAAGAAGCAGAATAGTACATATGATAGCTTTAGATAAACTCATTCGTCCTGATGTTACAGGGAATTGTTTTTTTTCCTTGTGCAATGAGTCCTCCTTTATATCGAAGCACTGGTTAAGAGCGAATGTGTAAGCTAACAGGAGAATAAAGCCCACAATTGATATGTAGAGTCGGCTATTAAGAAGGGATTGAATTAACGTGTTGAGAGAATTACCAGAAAAAGATAACCCGCCAAGGAAACATATAATGAAAGAAGGCCAAGCACGAACTCTCACTAATCCAATGATGTTTTTTAAGGTACCTAATACGTATGTCAGCATACTCAAATCCTACGCTTTATGAAACGCTTGTATTGAATCGAAACATATCTCGATGAATGCTTCATTAACAGTTACAGGAGAATAATAATTTTACTCATATCGTTTTCTTCATTTCAGGGAAGTGTTTACGTTTCCTTTTAATAGTATTCAAATTAAACGTGTAAGGATTTGAAAAATTATAAGTCTCTAAAAATTTGGAATAAATGGATTTATTAGTGCAACTTAAAGAAAACGCTCATACTCTCATGACAACGGTATGGAGATAATACTTTTGAGTCGTGTTTCTCCCATAATTCGATCATTGTATAAAAGACTGGAATTTATGAACAGAAATCTGCTTGTCTTGACAGTTAGACAGATCATAGGAATGTTTTGCAGGAGAATGGTCATATCATATGCTAGTCTATACATACTCGCCGTGGGAGGAGACACATCTCAAATTGGACTAATAAACAGCCTTCGTCCTTTAGCCGGTCTACTTATGTTCCCCATCTCAGGCTACATCACTGACAGTTCAGGACGCGTACGATTAATAGCATTAGCGGGATATCTCTCTGCTAGTTCAATGCTGTTGTATATTTTTGCTCCTAGCTGGCAGTGGATAGCACTAGCAGCATTAATTGAAGGATTCATGGTATTCCAGTTTCCACCAACCTCAGCAATCACAGTAGACAGTCTCGAGCCTCGATACAGAGGTATAGGCATAGCTACAATGAACACTTTAGCAAATGCGTTTGCCATAGTTAGTCCATACGTAGCAGGAATCATATTAGAGTATTATGGAGTTAATAGTGGCATGAAACTCCTTTATTTCCTACTTTTGATATCTCACACCATTGGATCGACTTTAGTACTAAAATATCTGAGAGAAACAGTTTCTCACAAGAAAGTAGACACCAAGTTAAATGTACTCACTGTATTGAAAGAATCATACAGGGGAATACCAGAACTCTTAAAAAATCTCCCCAGAAGTGTTAAGGCACTTGGATTACTTGTTGGTACAGGATTCATTGCTAATGGCCTTTCGAGCTCGTTTTGGGTAGTTTATGTTACTGATGAGATTGGACTTTCAACCATTGATTGGGGCTTAATTCTATTATTTGAATCAGTTTTCAGAACAATTCTTACTATTCCATTTGGAGTAATTGCTGATAAATATGGTAAAACTAAAACATTATTTGCAGCTATGATAATATCTCTAATTTCATTACCTATCTTAATAATAGCAAAAACCTTTACTCACGTTCTATTAATTCGTTTATGCGCTGGCTTAGCAGTAGCTTTATTCATACCATCCAGTATTGCGTTGATGGCAGATTATGTTCCTCGAGACCTTCGAGGTAGAGTCATGGCAGCAATCGGTCGTGGCAGTCTTTTAATTGGTGCTACTGGAGGTGGGACAGGCGGTCCTGGTATGGGCTATCTTTTCACGATACCGGTTATGATAGCATCAGTTATTGGTGGAATTCTCTATTCTATGAATCCAATATATCCCTGGATATGTGTACTTGGAGCAACGGTAATTCAATCATTTTGTGTCATATTTTTCATTCGAGACTCTGTAAAAATTGAAAAATGAAACTTAATTTCATCTGCAATTAGCTAGCTAGCTTTGATAATAGCATAGTAAAATGCTGAAGTCTTAATTTAAATAATAATTTTATTAAAAAGAAATATTTTTAGAATCTTGTCTCTGTTAAGGTGACGTCTTTTAACATCCTAGTAAGATAAATTCCCTTCTTCGCAGAATTATGAGTTTTTATATCATTAATAGTATGTTTTAGTGCTAGTTTTGTTGATATATCGGGTATGTTAACTCCAGCAGCCGTTAAGAGATAAGTGGGCGTTACAAATCTAGGGTTCATTTCAATTATCTTTGGCTTCCCATCAAAACTCTCTTTTAACTCAACGCTACAAGGACCAACCCATCCACCTATTGCTTTTATGGTTTCTTCAACAAGCTTACAAAGTTCTTTGCTATGTATGTTTACAGATTTTAATGTTAATCCTAG
>Ga0209635_10002878_pt1 | contig 13324 bp, 11 predicted proteins | sample DeeMarSWOR230_32_FD_187463 | JGI IMG/M metagenome (GOLD analysis project Ga0209635, IMG submission 187463) | Marine sediment microbial communities from White Oak River estuary, North Carolina - WOR-2-30_32 (SPAdes) (version 2) | ecosystem: Environmental > Aquatic > Marine > Intertidal zone >...
TGTTATATTCTTAATTTTATTATGTTTGAAAAGATAGACAAGATAATAAATGAGAAAAAATTAACTCCATCTAGTTGTGATTATCATACCTTAAGGACTTTAGAAAATAAGGGAAAAATAAGAGCTTTAGCTATAAAGGGAGATAATACACTTCATATTGAATTGATTTGTCCTAAATGCGGTGCTTATAGTTACATTACTCAAGAATGGAAGAAAGTCTCCAAGGGAGCAAAATACAGGTTTGAGGCAAAATGTCCTGAATGTGGAAACATTATAAAAGTTCCTAAGTTAAAGGGTAAAAAATAATTTATATTCTAATTTCGTATTTCTATTATGCCCTGGTAGCTCAGCTGGTAGAGCGTTAGAAAAATTTTCCGCGAATGCTTGGTAAGCAAAAGGTCGCGTGTTCAATCCACGCCCAGGGCTTCATCATTTTCATAAGTTCGACTCTTACCCAATGCTCCTTTCGTTCTTCACCTAAGAATTTAGAAAATTATATAAGGCAAATCTCTAATAATTATTTTATGAATCAAAGATTCATGACATTAACAATAGTTCTATCATTATTGTTTATTCTTACAAGTATAGTTTTTGTTCAAGGAACTTATAATTTAGAGGTTCATGCTTTTGATTCTAGTAAAGAAGTTTCAGCCAATGTTACTATAATAGATAAAGATTTTCATAAAATGGGAGACATTAATTGGGATGGTGTTATTGATCAGATAGATTTAGAGTTGTTTAATGAATCTTATCCAGGTGAATATAATCCAGAAGCTGACTTAGATGAGGATGGTGATGTGGATTATAATGATTTGTTTATACTTTCAAGTAATTATGGAAAGACATCTCCATCATATACAACTCCGTTTAATTTAGCTATATCCTTAGGAAATTGTATTCTTAATGCTGTATATGCAAATGAAGTTCAAACAAAAACATTGAATATAACTTCAGAACTAACAAAAGTAAATTTTACATTCACAACAAATCTATCTTGTACGGATACAGATAGTAGTTATTATACAAAGGGTCAATGTACAGATAGTAGTGGCACTTATACTGATTATTGTGAAGGTTCGACTGTAAAAGAATACTACTGTTCAGGAACATGGGACGGTAGCAAATGGATAAATAGGTATTGTGCATTAGGCGGATATGTTTGTCCAGATGGTTGTAAAGATGGTGCTTGTTTTAAAGAAACAGATCCGTATGCCTCTCCTGACTGGCATTATGTTATAGTCTATAAAGATCAGGAACCTGGCTGGTATTGTATAAATATAACAAACCAGACTAGGCTTAAATTTGAATTCAGAAAGGTGAGACCAGACTATGCCAGATGTTTGTGGGCAGTTATTGACTATAATGGGCCTAGAATCACTTCAGATAACTGTGCTCCAGGATCATGGGGTTGCTACAAGTCTTATGGTACATTAACTCCTTATCAGTGCTGGAATTTCGCTGGTTGCACAGCAGACGGAGGAAAACTGTATAGATTATGTTCAGACTCTAGTGGAAGTTTTGTTATAGATTTAGATGATAATGCTGAAGTAGCTTGTGCTTATGCTACAGTCTGGCCAGAAGACTGCCCCGGTAAGAACTGTTGGCAGGCAAAGATATCTGAAACAAACGAACCTCCAACTCCACTACCTGAAAATATAACTTGTAATAGTATTAATGAACAATGCACTTACAATAAAGAGTGTTGTTCAAATACTTGTGTAGAAAAACCGCCTAGCAGTATAGGAATCTGCACCGAAACTTATACTGGTGAAACGTGTACAGATACTGATGGTGGCAGAGACTTTTACAGAAAAGGACATGTATTCGGATTAACTAATGTTGGTATGAATTGGTCAAAAACAATTTATATTGATATTGATGATATTTGTGTAAAAGATTCGGTTTCTGCATCAGATGAACTTGAAAATGCCCTTTTTGAATATAGTTGCAGTGGAGGACATTATTACTCGGAAACTTATTTTTGTCCAAACGGCTGCGAAGATGGTGCTTGTGTAAATGTTACGATTCCAGTAACAGAAGAATATATGACTGTTGATTTGTGGGAGGTATTCTATATTAATGAAACTGCTATTGATCCTTATAGATGGCAGCTTTTTGATATCAATAAAGATTATTATTCAAATGAAACTTTGAATATTCATTCATTTGTAAATTGCAAAGAAATACCAGGAGGCAGATTATGTAACTACGATTATATGTTTCAAGCGATTAAAGAGGGAAAAGCTATTATTTTATTGCAAAAAATGAGTGGAGTCGATGACGTAGTAGAGAAAAAATATTTTTATATAACAATAAAAGAAACATTTACAAAAGCATACTTGAATAAACCATTTGAACTGAGTATGATTGCTCCAAACTCACAATTTAGAAAAGCGAAAATAGTAGATTATAAAGATACGATTATAGAACTTTTATCAATAGGACAAGATAAAGCTAGCATATTTGTCAGTATACCAGGTACATCACCAACCAAATTAGAATTATATAAAGGTGAAAGCAAAGACATTTTTGGCGTAAATGTAAAGTTATTGAATACTGTTTTTGATTGGGAAGGTAAATACGAATCTAAGGCAACATTCCTAGTTACACTTCAGACAACAGACTTTAGTTTTAATATTTACTCTGGCAAGTATTTCTACCTACCAAGGGAGACTGTAGATATAAAAGCTATCCTTTCCGGAACTTCTAATTTTGATTTTCAAAATGCAAAAGTTGAAATTAATTTAAAAGATTCAAATGGAAATATAATAAATTTGCCAGTTAAAAAGCTAGGGACAGTTACTACAGAATGTGTAGAATCAGCTACAACAAAATCTTATATATGCCCAGTAACAAATCACTATTCATTTTATTCAAAATATACTATACCTTCAAATGCTACCTTAGGACTATACTCTATTAATGCAAAGGCAGTTCTAGGAAATATTGAAAAAAATGCTTATAGTAGCTTTAAAGTTGTAGACGAAAGTTATTCGAATTTAGTTTATGTAACTATTGAGCCTAAAGAAATTAAGACAATGATAGGAAAACCTGTAAAATATGATGTAACAATATTTGATAAACATCCTGTGTCTGTCTGTATAGCTGAAACAGCTAAAGGAACTAATGCTACAATAGTACCTACCCCCTGCGAACCTGAAATTTATAATTATTTAATTTCTGTAGATGATCTACCTTATCATACAGTATTCCCGACTGTAGTTAGTGTTCATGCTGGTGGTTCTAAGACCTTTGAACTAAAAATATTTCCCTCACCTATAAAAACTGTTCAAGGTATAGGAACTGCTGTGAAGAAAACCATACCAGTTGAGATAGATCGGATAGAGGAAAGAGCAGTAGGTATAACTGCCAGTGCTATTGCCCAACCTGTAGCAATTACAATAACAGAACAAATAGAACCAACTTATATAAGAGAAGCAATTTTTAGATTTACAGTTAAGGCTAGTCTTAGAAACGATCCAACCGTAAGTGACACCGATACAGGGGTTGTATATGTAAAATACGTACAAGAACTAGAGCCACCAACATTCCCTGATGTAGAGAAATTTAACATAGAATTACATGAAGGTTGGAATTTGATAAGCTTACCAGGAAAGGGAACAGGATTTACTACAGGAACATGCTCGGCTCAACAAAAACCAATAGCTTTCATCTATCTAGATAATCAAAAGAGATATGTAAGTTTTGAAGAAGCACTTGAGATTATGGGACCAGAGAGGCTTTTAGAGTATGCAAGCACTCATTCATTTTGGATATATTCTTCTGAAGATTGTAACATAGGTTTTAAGGTTACAAGCTATTCAACTTACAGTAATTTACAACTTGTTAAAGATTGGAATTTATTAGGAACAACAAAAGATATGATCGGAGAAACTCTAAATAATATAAAAGGAGATTGCAACTTTGAAAAGATATATGCTTGGAATGCAGATTCACAGGAATGGATAGAAAAGTCAGAGAATGATCTAATTGAAAAAATGGGATATGGTATAGCTGTTAAAACAGTTTCAGCATGCACCTTAAAAGAAAATAATATTCAACCACCACCATTCCCAGAGGATTGATTGAATGGATAAAAAAATAATTATTTTGATTATAGTTATTTTAGTGATAGGTATAATAATAGGTTATTTCATTTTTCCATATCTGATCCAACCAGGAATAGGAGAAGAAGTTTTTGGAACGCCTCTAGAAACAGTATCACCACCTACAATACCTTAACATTCCCCTCTTATTTTTCTACTTTATTAATAATTTAAATGATTTTCTATTCAAACATATTTTGCGATTAAATGGTTGAAATAAAAGACGTTTTGGTGTTTGATGAAGATATAATAATTTAAATAATCTAGTTCTATAATTCTCAATACGGGTCCGTAGTATAGCTTGGTTTAGTATTCCGGCTTTGGGAGTCGGCGACCGCGGTTCAAATCCGCGCGGGCCCATTGCCTCTAAAAATATAAATTTATAACATGAATTATTTTCATGAAAATACCAAGAGTTGTAGCAAGTGTTATTATCAAAAAAGATAACAAACTACTTCTCGTAAAAGAGGTCTTAGAGAGTTTAAAAGAATATTGGATATTTCCTGGCGGTGGTGTAGATTTTGGAGAAACTATTACAGATGCAGCAAAACGTGAAATTAAAGAAGAAATTGGATTAGATATAGAAATAAAAGAATTTTTAGGTTTCAAAGAAGCTATTTTTCCAAAATATGACTATCATACTGTAATATTCTTTTTTATGGCAGAACCTTTAAATGATAAAATAATAAAAACTGATCAAATTTTAGATGTGAAATATTTTTCAAGAAAAGAGATTGAGAATTTGGATTTAGTTGAGAGTGCCAAATGGGTATTAGAAGATATGTATAAAAAAGGTATTCTAAAATAATCATATTTTTCTTACAAATGTCAGAAATCCAGTATGAGCTAACATGTGGGTTTTAGGTCTTGTAAAAGTTCTACCTTCTATTTGCCATTCTCTTTGTAGATTTTCTAGAATTTTTGGTTTTTCAAAATCATATTTTTTCAATTCTTTCCAGACTTTTTGAATTTGTTCAATATGCATAGAATAAATAACCATCCATCCACCAGATTTCAAACTCTTATAAGCATGCTTTATAACCTTTTCTGGATTTTTCATATCCAATGTTATCATATCAAGATTTCTCTCTTTTATACCCTTTGTTATATCAGAATTTTTTATTTTAATGTTCTTTAAACCAGAATTTTTTATGTTCTTTTTAGCAATATCATAGAATCTTTTTTCTTTTTCGTATGTATAAACCTTACAACCCAAATTTCCTAGAAATATTGCTAAAAAACCAGACCCTGTTCCAGCATCAACAACTTTCCATTCAGGAGAACATCCTGTAACAGATACTATTAATCCAGCATCCTTTGGTAAAATGACTTGTGGGCCTCTTTTTGCCTTTTTCAAGAAGTCTATGATCGTTTTCAATTTTTTCATGCAAATCTTCTCATTTATAAATAATATTGAAAAATATAATAAAATATGTTTGAGTTATTATTAGTTGCTATAGCACTTATAGGAAGTTTTGCTGCCGGTATTTATGATTTGAAAACTTCGAATGTTCCTGATAAAGTTTGTTTACTTATGATAATTTCTGGTTTATTTATTCATATTATATATGGTTTTTCTACCGGAGATTTTAGTATTTTAATAAATTCTCTTTTATTTAGTGGTTTGTTATTAGCTTTCGGTTTATTGATGTATTTTACTGGACAGTGGGGAGGGGGTGACGGAGAACTTTTAGTTGCAATAGGAATCTTATTACCAAACTTATCTTCAGTAAAAACTTATTTTCCTTTTGCAATTAGTTTTTTTATTAATAGTTTTTTTATTGGGGCAGCTTACTCTATTATTTATTCTTTGATTTTAGTATATAGAAATCCAAAAATATCTAAGAACTTTTCTGCTAGCCTAATGGATAGAAAGATAATAGTTATATTGTTTGGCTTTTCCTTCTCAATCTTCTTTTTATTTATTTCACAATTCATTTTATTTGCTATTTCTATTTTAGTTTCCATTTTATTTTTATTCCAAAAATTTTCTAAAGTAATAGAAGAAAGTTTTTATTATAAAATTTCTGTTAGAAAATTAAAAGTTGATGATATGCTTGGTGAAGACATCTTGAGATTGAAGCTTTATAAAAAATATATTAAAGGTTTAACCAAAGATCAAATCAGAAAAATCAGAAAAATCAGAAAATATGTTATTATAAGAGAAGGCATAAGATACGGTATTGTTTTTCCATTAACTTTGTTGTTCACTTTGTTCTTTGGAGATCTCTTCTTGTTTCTCCTCTAATTCTTTTTTTATCATTTCTTCATATTCTTTCTCTTTCCTATACTCTTCTATCATTTCCATTGCAGCTTCATCATATCCTATTTGTGGTTCAAATCCCAGTTCTGTTCTAGCTTTGCTTATATCAAAAGTTCTATTACTTGTAATTTTATCTATGTATTCAGGTATAAATTTTGGTCTTTCTTTTAGTATTCTTCCCTTTAACATTTTAGAGTGAGCTAGAATTTTTGCAGAAATTTTAGAGACATGTTTTTTAGGAGTCTCTACATTCAAATATTTGCACAGTAAATTCCAAAGCTGTTTTAAAGTTTTAAATTCTTTACCTGCAATAATATAAACTTCTCCAGGTTTTCCTCTCTTCTTTGCTAATAATAAAGCTTGAACTAGATCATTTATATGTACCCACTGTATAAAATTCTTTCCATCACCTATTATTGGTAATTTTCCTCTTTCTAGTCCAGATATTACAAAATTATAACCTTCTGTGAATCCAGGACCAAAAACATCAGTGGATCTTATGATTATTCCTCCATGGTCTTTTACAAGTTTTTCTGCTTCAAATTTAGTTTTACCATAGAAATCTGAAGGATGAGAAGGAGTTTCTTCATTTATAGGCAATTCTTTAAATTTTTTACCCATTACAGCAGTTGAACTTAAATAAATGAATTTCTTACCTTTGCTAACTTCTAGTAAATTTTTTGTACCTACAACATTTACTTTAAACATCAAATCTTTTGGAGCTAAATAATCAACAATAGCAGCCAAGTGAAAAATAACATCAACACTTTCTACAGCTTTTTTAAGAGATTCTTTATCTAATAAATCTCCATAAAAAACTTCAACATTTTCAGGTTCTACCATTTTTTCTTTTACAAGAACCTTTACCTCATCCCCATTTTTTAATAAAGCTGGGACAAGATGTCTGCCAATCCTTCCTGAAGCGCCTGTTACTAGGTCAATCATTTTATCATCTTAACAAAATAACTTCCGGGAAGTTTTGATGTTGCTCTTTTCAAAGCCTTTCTAACAACACCCTCTGAATTTTTATCTGAATTTACAGTTATAATTTTTTGCCCCTTCTTAATCCTTGCTGCTAGTCCAATTGGTTTTCCAAAACTATGCCTCATTCCTTGAGAAAACCTGTCTGCTCCAGCACCCGTTGCCATAGCATTCTCTCTTAAAACGTGGTGAGGAAATACTAAGATTTTTAAGAAGAAGTTATTCTCACCTAATTTTTTATTCAAATGTTTTAATGTTGTAATTCTTGCAGATTCTAATGCATTTGATCTTATTTGAACATCTTTTTTACTTACTAAATTAAATGTTAAAATATATTTTCCAGATTTACCCATTTCAAATTGATGAATTCTTGTAGCTGGAACACCTTTTACATAGCTTTTTCTAGGTTTGTGTATCGAAATCCTCGTATACGGTTTTTTCTTTAGTTTATGATAGCATCTTGCTGGTCTTAAGCCCATAAAATCACTTTCAAAGATTATGTTTGAGAATTTTATAAATGTTTCTAAAACTTAAATGTTTTCTTTTTCTCTTTCTTTTTAGCGTGTTTTTTTACTTTCGCTTCTACCTCTTTAACAGTTTTAAAGCTATTATCTATTCCACAAGTGTTTCCAACACCAATTATTAGTATTTTTTCATTTTTCTTTGACCTTTCTATTGAAGCTTTAACAGCATCTACTGCTTTTGGTATTGAGTCGAAAATTTCTTTTTTCATTGGCATTAATGCCTCTTCATTAGAAACCTTTATTACAACAGCGTCTAAAGGAATATTTTTTTTAACAACAATTTGTTCTATTTCATATCTTTCAACACCAATCCCACCCATTGCAACCCCAACACCTTCAGCAATTGTTCCAGTCTTCTCGCCTTCAAGTTTTAAACCAGCATCGATTGTTATTATTCTGTCAATTTTCTGTTTTTTCAAGAATTTTGTTAAGAATTTTCCAGGATACCCTGTAGATGCACCTGGTCCTTCTGCCTTTGAAATCCAGACATCTCTTCCATTCATTTTTGTTTTAACAATAACAAATTCTTCATCTTCAAATTTTTTTACTTTCTCTTTTATGAGACTTGCTGTAACCAAAGAACCTATACCATCTCCAATTGGTATACCATTAACAAAAGCACGAGTTGCATGCATAGCAGCTTTAGCAATACTTGTAATCAATGGAATTTGCATTTGAATAATCATTGCATACTGAAACATCTTATATTTTTTAATTAACTCCACATAATGTCTAACTATCTTTGCTATTTGATGTGTTGTTATAGCTCCTGATAAAGCATTTTTAATATTCTTCTTTTTATCTTTTGATGCATCAGGACTGATTTGATCAACAAAATATCTAAATCTACTATCATAATTTTTAATAATATGATCAAGTTTTTTCATTATTCCATATGGATCTGTTTCAACAGGACTCACAGCGAAGAATTCCATGAAATTATTAATTTCATTTTTAACATTCTTTTTAGATTTTTTTGAAATTGATTTTAAAATATAACCTTTAGATTTTTCAGCCATTCCTTCTAAATTGGAAGCTTCTTTTTCTAGTTTTAATATCGTTTGAGTCGTCATCAATCTTGGACCAAAGAAAATAAATATTATAAATAAAATGAACCAAACTATTGTTGATAACCAGTCTCCTCCTCCAAATTGGGCTAACATAAAATCACTTATTTTAATTGGTTATTATTCTTTGTTTAAATATTTAACTATATCAACCAAATTAAAAAACCAGTTGTTATTGGGATTGTTAAATTATCATCTACCTTTGGAAGCATCTCTATAAATGTTACAAGAATAGCAATTATCAAAGCTTTGATAGGATATACGAAAAATAACAAAATCATAAACGTAGTGACAAAAAAGATTATACTACCTTCCCAACTCTTCTTTTTATTAATAAACAATTTATGCTTTCCAAGGAAATGTCCTATTAGAGTTGATAATGAGTCTGATAAAGCTAAAACAGTTATAGAAGCTATTGCTATATAGGGTTGAAATAAAACTGTAACAATGAAGCATCCAAGATAAAACATTATCGCTCCATTGAACGGTAATTCTTTTTTTCTTTCATATGTTTTAAATTCATCTTCTAAAATATCTTCGAACTCGTCCAAGGGTTTTATTTTTAATAATTTGTATTTTTCTTTATTTTTTCTATATTCTCCAAGAATAAGGAATATAATAGAAATTAAAAGCATTATTAAAGCTCCATACCATTTTTCAAATATTTGAATCAAAAGGATAGTGAAAACACCTAAAGCATGAATTGTCTGTCTTTTTATTTCTAATTCCATATAATCATTTTTTCTTTCTAAAAGGCCATGATAGTATTTTGAAAAATTGAACTATAAAATGATAAAATTCATATACGAAAAATAACATTAGACCAACAAATGCAAAAGTTATTCCGGTTTCAATATTAGCAGTTATTGGCAGACCCATATAGTTAGCAACCCATGGGAAAACAAAGCCTGCAATAGATATTATAGAAGCTCTTACAATGATTTTAAACAATTTGTATAAAATAAAGACTATTATTATAAACGCCATAAAGATAACAATAGTTTCTGCTGTGAGTTCGATAACCATATAAATAATTAGTATAAAGAATTTAAAATCTTAATCTAATCTAAAAAAACTTGAGAAAAAACCCCTTTCCTTTTCTCCTATTAACCAACCTGCAAGTTTTCTTAATTCTTTGCTTGCCGAAGACCTGGATTTATGCATAACAATAGGAATCCTTTTAGCTAGACTTTTATGAACATTTTTATCATGAGGAACTAGAGCAATAACAGGTAATTCTGTTAAAACTTCTACTTCTTTTTTTGTTAGTTCATAACCCTTTTTGGTGATCATGTTTAATACAATTCCTACAGGCTTTTTGTTAAAATCTTTTATAACACCTTTACACTTTATTATATCTGTGACTGCAGGTATATTTGGATTTGTAACAAAAATAATCTCGTCACTTGCTTTAATAGTTGCAAAAGCTTCCCTTCCTAATCCTGGGGATGCATCCAAAAGAACAATATCAACCTTCTCTTCGAGTTCTTTAATAACATCTTTTAGTTTTGTAATATCCACATCCACCAATTCCCTTAGATGTATAGATGCAGGAATTATTTTCATTCCACTTGGATGACTATACATTGCTTCTTCAATACTAGTTTCTCCTCTAAGGATGTTATTTAATGTTATAGGGCAATAGTACATTCCTAATGACAAACTTAGATGAGATGTGGTTAAATTACAATCAACAATTACAACATCTTTTTTAAATTTCTTTGCAAGAATAGCTCCAAGATTTGCTACAAGTGTAGTTTTTCCTACACCACCTTTACCTGATATTATCCCAATTTTTCTTGTTTTTTTCATAAATGTCATTTTCTAGTTTTACTTTGTATATCTAAAATTTTTTCATCATATTTTGATTTTAATTCTTCATAGCTTTCTTTTGATATCAAACCTTCTTTATATTCTTCTTCAAGCAAAGCTTCAGCCTCTCTTAAGCTTTCGATCTCTTCTTCCAATTCTTTTACTTCTTTTGTTTCTAATATCAATTTCTTTATCTTTAGACCGGGTACTTTTCTTACACCTTCTTTTTTTCTAGTTAAAATAAAGAACAGTAATATTCCTATAATTATTATAATTAAAATAATTATTAAAATCCATTCAAATGGAATAGCCAGAGGAGGTATAGTAACAATCGTAGGAGCTATTGTTAATTCATATTCGGCTTTTCTTATAAGGTTTTCAGCTTCTCTAATTTTTTCTGTGGCATCATCATACATTTTATTATAAACATGATCCTCTGCAAGATCAAGTAAAGATTCAGCCTCAGACAATAAATTTTTAACTGATGTAACATTTTTACCTCCCATTTCAGCTTCATCAGCACTCTCTTTTAAATCATTTATATTGTCTCTAAGACTTTGAATTTGATATAATATCATTTCAGCTCTTGATGTGAAAACTCTTGTTGTAAAGCTTTTCTTAGTACTAGTTTCATCTGATTTTGCATTTAAGAAGAAATAATATGTACCCTTTTCTTCATCAAATGGAACATATAATTTTAACATAAACGTTGCTGTTTCATTTTTGGATAAATCTGTTTTATTTGTCTGAACTTCAAACCAATAAGATTTTTCACCATCTATAGAAATTTCAACATTATGAAGATCTTCATCTCCAGAATTTTTTACTTTAACACTCAGATACTGTATCCAACCCCTTTCAATTAAAATTTCTTTTACATAATCTGTTATTTCTAGATTAGTTACAGGAGGTGCAACTGAAATAGCTTCTCCAGCAGCAGCACCTGTTGGAGGAGCTACTGGAGCTGTGGTTGTTGTAAATGTTTCGTAAGCACCAGCCCTTTCAGTTCCAGAATAATAAGCTACAAAAGTTATTTTTACATCACCAACATAATTTATTCCTGTTAGTGTTACTGGATGTGTTAGTGTTGATAATGCTCCCACATAAACTGTTACTCCTCCAAAGCTTCCAGCACCTAAAGACTCTCCAGTATCAAGTCTCGTTAAGTTCCATTCCACCCAAACATCTTGTCCAACATTTCCTGTATTTTCTATATCTACTGAAATCGATAAATCTGGAATTGAATTGTCTATAACATTTATATTCTTAACATCAAATGGTCCACCAACCAATCTCGTAAAACATTCTTTAATTATTGTATTACCTGCATTTGTTACGTTAACAACCCATTTCCAATTTCCTTGGTTTGAAGATGCAGAAGTTGAATAATTTGAACTATAAAGTCCAACATCATTTTTATTCATCGAAACAAGAGAACCATTAATCATTAGATTACCAAGAGAATCGTAAAGACTTGCTCTAGCAGAGTCAGGATCTATATTTGTTAATCCACTCTTCACAGTTGCAGATACTTGTAGATCATTGTTTACCGCCTCTTCTGATGGACATGCTAAATCTAACATTAACATTTCAGCAGCACTCTTTTCATAAACTGTAAAATTATAAGAAGAATTTTTACTTATTGTAACATTAACAAAATTATCATAATATGAATTGTATGAATTAACTGTATAGTTTCCTAATGTAGCATCAGAAGAAATTGTAAACTGTGGTAAAGGTTCTATTAAACCATCTGCATTAGTTGAATAAGAATTGTTGAATATTTTACTATTATTTGGATTTATTATAATAAAAGTTGTATTAACATTTTCTATTGCAGTGTTATTAATATCAACTACTTTAAAGTATATACTTCCTGTATCACCTTGATAATAAGAAGATGAGAGCGTATATGATGTAATATTAAGTTTCATATAAACCTTAAAACTACTAGTCGAGTTTCCTATGTTACTATTATTATCAGCAGCATAAACTGTTACATTATAAGTTCCTTTTGAAGAAGTATTTCCCCAAGTGTTATTATAATAAATTGTCCATAATGTTGAACTTAGATTAGTCATATTTTCTTGATCAACTGTTCCATTAACTCTTGTTACATTTATTTTTACCCATTGAATACCAGTTCCTGATTGATCAAGAACTGTTGCATTTATTTGAGTAGTATTTAATTGCTCAATTTCTTCTGGAAATATATTTATAGTTATTCTTGGTGCTCCCATTAATAATTCAAATCTGTCTAACCATGTTGTAGAATTTGAATTGTATTCTGAAATAGAAGAATTCATTCTTATGCTATAGTTACCTACAGGTTTTGCATAAGAATCCCAAGAACAATTATACCATCCTGTCCCTTCATCATTTACATCACAAAAATACTCACTTGAATCATTTATTATGCTAAAATTCACATTTGCATTTGGAATAAGATTTGAACATTCATCAGTTAAATTACCCCTAACATCTATTATATCTCCCTGATTATATGTTGAACCATTTGTTGGTAATTGTAAGTAATTTTTTAATTGACCTGTGACATTAAAAGAAAATAAA
>Ga0209635_10002883_pt1 | contig 13302 bp, 10 predicted proteins | sample DeeMarSWOR230_32_FD_187463 | JGI IMG/M metagenome (GOLD analysis project Ga0209635, IMG submission 187463) | Marine sediment microbial communities from White Oak River estuary, North Carolina - WOR-2-30_32 (SPAdes) (version 2) | ecosystem: Environmental > Aquatic > Marine > Intertidal zone >...
GCACGTATGGTAACCGTAGATGCAGAGTGCTTGAAAAAGACATGGACAAGCATGTCCATTCCTGAAAATAAGATCAGAGTAATCCCCTTTGGGGTCGACACAAGAAAATTCAATCCAAACATCAATGGACGTGCCATCCAAAAAAACCTTCGCTTAGGCGAAGAAAACGTAGTAGCGATAAGCACCAGGCCCTTTTACGAAGAGAATCACTACAACATCAGCTGCTTCATTAGGGCCATTCCCCTAGTTTTGCGGCGCGCGCGAAACGTGAAATTTGTAATCAAAGGCAGTGGGCCGCTGGGAAATCGTTTGAAAAGCCTTGCCAAAAGATTCAATGTTTCAAATGAAGTCCGTTTTGTCGGGATAGTACCGTACAACGACGTTCCAAAATATCTCTCAGCAGCAGACATATACGTGTCCACATGCATTGTAGATTCCACTTCAGTCTCTCTTCTTGAAGCAATGGCCTGTGGATTAGCACCAGTAGTGGCGGATATACCAGGAAACCGAGAATGGATAGAAGACGGGGATAACGGTTTCCTATTTCCCCCAAGAGATTCTGAAGCCTTAGCGGAGAAACTTATCCAACTCGTGGAAGATAGAAGTTTGAGGGAAAGTTTTGGCAGAAAATGCTTCCAGATCATAGAAGAAAGAGCCGAATGGAAAGACTGTGTTTCAAAAATGGAAGCTATTTACCGGTCACTGTTGTAACATCTAGGTGTGCAAGTGCTTGGTGATAGAGCCTTGTTTGGCCAAGAACGTGATATCTTCAATGCCAACTTTTCTCAATACAGATTGCATTTCATCGAAAAAGACTTTGTTCTCTTTTTGTAGTCTCGACAGAGCATCTCGCCGTGTTATCAAACCTTCTCTCACCAATTTGGCATAAAAGCCATCCTTTTCTGTTAGCTTCAAAGTCTTCAAGTACATGAAGTTTTTCAAAAAGTCTACTTCACAGTCAAATCGCCACGTCGAACCAAATTCGCGAGGATAGTCCCAGTCAAGTTCCGTTTCTATCCTTGATAGGACTTCTTGTTCATCCCACTTAATAAAGTGAAACAGATCTAGTCTTGTGATTTTGTGTCCAACGAGCCTTGAACCGATTGCATTGGGGTCTCCAAATAAGTAGCCTTTAACCATTGTTGGAATGCAACTGGGATCAAAATATGCTGGATTCTTGAAAACTTCCTGCAAAAGACCATAGAAGGTTTTGATGAAAGCTAGTTCGACATTCTCATCCCTTGATACGTGAAGCAGTTCCCTTTTGAAAGAAGAATATTCAAGAGGATTCCCACCGCTAACAATGCAACGAATTTTGTGTTTCTTTGCAATATTCAAGATATTCCACCAAATGTTCTTGCAGGCAATACACATCATAGGTATCAACGCTGGTGATGGTCTCCGAAACCAAGCCAACACGTTCTTCCTGAAAGTTCTTTCGTGGACATTGTTCTTCAATTTGAACCTGACTATGTCAACATTCAATGATTTGATTGCATTTTCGATGTTCTTCTCTGCTTGAGTGTGCGTAAATGGGTTTCGGTAGTTAACTGCTAAAACTCTCATATCGTAGTCTTTTACAAGTTTCAATAAGACATAGCTACTATCTCTACCACCGCTTAATGTTACAATACAGTCATATTCGCCATCCGCTTTTCGTTGGGAGTCCAAGAGCCTTAGTAGTTCAGCTTCACCCTTGTATTCGAATTTCCGGTACGTATGGCAATAGTTGCAGATTCCTTCTTCATCGAAAACGATGTTAGGGGTATGTTCGGGTAGAACGCACTTACTACATCTTCTGATCTTTTCTGTGCGCATTAACCCATTGACTCCGGTTGTTCGAATATGATTTAGCGGATTCCTCAGGTCGTGTTTCATAGACTAAGCGGTTTCCGCTTTGCTTCTCGGCGAATATTCTTTTGGCTGCTGATAAACGTAGCGATGCTGGTCTGAGAATCAATGACTGACTGAGATAGGAGGAAATGGCACCTTCGATTGGACGCAGTTACCCCCAAATCATGCGCGCGGGGTAACAAACTGTTTCAAACCATGGACAATTTTCGCCGCGGCTTGTCCATCCCCAAAAGGATTTGGTAGCTTCCGCAATGATTCTTTCAAGTTTTCGGCGACCAAAAATCGTCTCGTTCTTTGAAGTATAGTTTTCTCGTCTTCGGCAAGAGTATTCGCACCTAATTCCACGGTTTCAACCCACTCGGTTGTCTCTCTAATTGTAACGCAAGGTGTGTGGAGCCAAAAAGCCTCTTTTTGCAGTCCACCTGAGTCAGTGAAAACGATTGTCGCATTTCTTGTCAAATTAAGCATGCTGTGATAGCTGACAGGATCTATGAGTCTTAGATGCCTTGATTTCCTCAATAACTTCATTAGTCCTGCAATCCTTAGCATTTTCTTTGTTCTAGGGTGAATTGAGAAAACTATGTTTAGATCCTCCATTTTCATCATAGCCTGCACAATATTCTCCAGTCTTTTCATGTCATCTACATTCTCCGGTCGATGAAGGGTCAGCACTCCGAAAGTCTCGATTTCCAAGTCTAGCTTGTCCAAAATACCACTTTTCAGAGCTTTTGGTAGATGGTACAACAAAGCGTCATACATTGTGTCTCCACTGAGGAAAACATGGTCTTTTGGCACACCTTCTTCAGACAAGTTATTCAAGCAGTTTTCTGTAGGGGCAAACAGGAGCCGAGAGCAGTGATCAGTCAGCCGCCTGTTTACTTCCTCAGGCATTCTCATGTCGTAGCTTCGTGCTCCTGCTTCAAAATGGGCCACGGGCAGATTGAGCTTAACAGCAGCTAAAGCTCCTGCTAACGTGGAATTCGTGTCACCCGGGACAACAATCACTTCTGGTCTCTGCTTCGCCATGATTTCCTCCAAACCGATCATCATCTTGCCTGTCTGCCAAGCATGACTTCCAGAACCTACTCCCAAATTCATCAGAGGACTTGGTAGGTTCAGTTCGTCAAAAAAAGTCTTCGACATTTCATAATCATAATGCTGTCCAGTATGTACTATTTGAAGCTCTATCTCAGAGTCTTTCAGAACCTGGTGAATCAAAGGCGCCGACTTGATAATCTGTGGCCTAGCCCCTAGAACAAGCATCAGTTTCATGAACTATCACATCAGCTTGACGATTCTTCTTATATACAGGATGTATGCGAACGTACAAAGCCTTTGCTATAAGTACAAGCGTGCGCAATGATGTGAGTACCTTAGGATGACTACGTAGCTTTCTTGCTGGATAATCTTGAGGAGTGCTTCTTTCTTCGACGAATAAAAAGCCCTGCTCCGATGACAGCTCCACCCCCAGCTACCCCAGCGATAATCAGGAATATTATGAATCTTTGTTCTGCCTCATAAGCTCGATCAATACGTGCTGTACAGCTGCTCAAGCGCGTAGATGCACTTTGCCACATTCCTTGATCCGCATAAGAGTGAGCATCAGACAAATATTCTTTAGCTTCTCGAAGGAGCGACTGTGCCTCTGGGCTGATGAATCCAGCCCCTTCTGCTTGCGTAACTCTAGCCTCGACAGAGCTTACGAAGGCCTTGTATGCACCCTCGTACAGGCTATGGATCATTAGTGCCGCATATGGATCTCTTTCACGAGGGTTCCACTGCTCTTCTAGGTTGTTGCTGTAGAAAACCTTGAAGTAAAACAAATGTTCGCCTTCGCTCACGGATGATGGAACGGAAAAGGGTATACGGATGGTGTAATCTTCAGCTGGGTCAAGCTCCCTTCCTAAGTCATAGGGTTCGCCGCTCGTTTCACTTCCCACCATAAAGGATTCGTTCGACGCCTGCCAGTCAAAATGCACGAATGCTCCATGTACAATAATGGAACTATTGCCATCGTTTGCGATTTTCAAGTCAACATAAACATTAGAATGACCTTGGTAGACTTCTGAGGATGAGAACTGATAGCCCTTGAATTCAATGCTACTAGCGGCATAAACTGAGGGCCCTAGGAACACACTGCCGAATAGCATTGCGAACACAAGTAACAATAGCGATCGCTTCAGACTCTCTCACCTATCCGAACGATATGCGCGCACATGAATTACATGATACATCTCATATTAAAAGATACTTTCGCAGTTTTACATATTTCAATGAATTAACCGTCGGTGTCCCTGAAAACCATTGGACAAAGCGTTATTTACATGTCAGAATTACAGTGTAAATGGAAGGTTCTTAATGAATAAGACGTACATCCATCCCACAGCGATTGTTGAAAAAACGGCCACAATAGGAGAAGGCACTAGAATTTGGCACTTTGTTCACGTGAGGGAGAACGCAGAGATAGGCAAGCACTGCGTGCTTGGACACGCCGTCTACGTAGGAAAAGAAGTAGCAATTGGAAATCGTGTGAAACTTGAGAACAGGGCAACCGTATACCAAGGCGTGAAAATCGAGGATGACGTATTTGTTGGTCCTCACGTCACGTTCACAAACGATCCTTACCCAAGAAGCCTCGGCACCGATTGGACCATTGTGCCCACACTCATAAGAAAGGGGGCGTCCATAGGTGCAGGCGCAGTCGTAGTATGCGGTATCACAATAGGGGAGTATGCAATGATTGGGGCTGGCAGCATAGTGACAAAAGATGTCCCACCGCACGCGATCGCATATGGAAATCCCGCAAAAATAAAAGGGTTTGTATGCAAGTGTGGTAGACGACTGATAAAAGAGGAAGAGAAGCCGAAGTACATCTTAATGAACTGCCCCTTCTGCGATAAGAAATACAATATACCGAGAGAAAACTACGCAAAAATACACAACCAAAGGTAGTGCCGACTTGAAACGAGAAATACCCATCGCAAAACCAGTTCTGGGAGAAGAAGAAGAGGAAGCCGTAAGAAGCGTTCTTCAATCAGGCATATTGACTCAAGGAGAGAAAGTTAAATCATTCGAAGCGGCGTTTGCAACATACATCGGGGCAGACTATGCTGTCGCTGTGACAAACGGAACCATCGCCCTCGATGTAGCCCTAAAAACTCTTGGGATCGACCCAGGCGACGAGGTAATAGTCCCAGCCTTCTCCTTCGTCGCTACCAGCAACTGCGTATTATTTCAGAAGGCAAAACCCATATTCGCTGACATCGACCGAAGAAGCTTCAACATAGCCCCCCTTGATGTAAGAGAAAAGATTACTCCAAAAACAAAGGCAATAATCGCCGTACACATGTTCGGCCAGCCAGCGAAGATGAAAGAGCTCAAAGAAATCGCCCACGACCATGGAATATTCTTGATAGAAGACGCGGCCCAAGCGCATGGAGCTGAGTACAAAGGCAAGAAAGTAGGCAGCTTAGGAGACATCGGATGCTTCAGTTTCTACGCCACCAAAAACATGACCACTGGAGAAGGAGGGATTATTACAACGAACAATGACGAATTGACAAGGAAAGCTAACCTCCTAAGAGACCATGGACAGACAAGAAAATACCACCACGCAGTTCTTGGCTATAACTATCGTATGTCCGAACTCTCGGCTGCAGTCGGACTTGTGCAACTTAAGAAACTTGATGAGTTCAACGAAAAGAGAAGGAAGAATGCGGAGATGCTGACCAAAGGAATCGAGGAGATCCACGGTATAACTCCTCCATATGTAGAGAAACATACCAAACATGTCTTTTACCAGTACGTTGTAAGCGTCGAGGATGACTATGCGTTAAGTAGAAACGAGTTGGCCCAACACCTGCAAAGAATGGGTGTGGGTGTAGCAATACATTATCCGACTCCTATCTACAAACAACCTCTATATCGCAAGTCAAGCTATGACAAGGCAGCCTGTCCAGCAACTGAAGAATCCTGCAAACGAGTTCTCAGTCTACCAGTCCATCCATCAGTCACAGAAGAAGACATCCAATACATAACAGATGTCTTGAAAAGAACGAGTCAGGCATTCTGAATTAAGCGTACAAAAAATAAGTCGGTTTGCTGGAACGTATGAAGGTGTGATGAACTTGGAGATCGTGGTCATAGGTATGGGATACACCGGCATTCCCGTGGCTGCCCTGCTAGCCAATGTTAAAGGCTTCAATGTTACTGGAGTGCAAAGAAAATCTAAGCGATCAGGATGGAAGATCGATTATCTCAACGCCGGTAAATGTCCCATCGGAGGCGACGAGCCGGGACTGGCTGAACTTATCCAAAAGGTCGTCACTAAAGGAAGTTTCAGAGCTACGGATGACATGTCAGTCTGCAAGAAAGCTGACGTGATTCTCATTGATGTGCAGACGCCGGTTGACGAAGACCATGAACCGAAGTACGACTCATTAAGGGAGGTATCTCGGGCAGTCGGGAGGCATATGGAAAAAGGGGCAATGATTATTGTGGAATCCACTGTAGCTCCGGGAACCACTCCCTATGTCATAAAGCCGATATTGGAAGAGACATCTGGGATGAAGGCGGGAGTGGACTTCAATCTCGTGTATTCTTATGAACGTGTTATGGTCGGTCGTCTACTTCATAACTTGGTCCACATGCCGAGAATCGTGGGAGGACTTACCCCCGAATGTACTCAACGTGGCCTCGACTTCTACAAAAACATCACCCAAGCGGATGTGTTCGCAACCAATTGCTTGACAGCAGAAGTGTCAAAGGTCACCGAGAACACCTACCGCGACGTCAACATCGCATTCGCAAACGAAGTCGCCTTGATTTGCGAGAGCCTCGGTGTAGATATTCACGAGGTTAGACGCTTCGTGAACTCGCTACCAAACGACCCATCCGATCCTGAGAAGAATCCATACCGAATGATGCATATCCCAGGCGCAGGAGTTGGTGGGCATTGCCTTCCCAAAGACCCATGGCTACTAAAATACGGTCTTGACACTTACGGAGTCTTCAGATTTACGCCCAAGATTCTCGTCGAAAGCAGGAGAATCAACGATCTCATGCCACAACATATGATGAATTTGGTAGAAGACGCACTGCACGAAAAAGGCACAAGACTACAAGATGCAAGGGTATGCATCCTAGGCCTCGCATTCCTCAAGGATTCTGACGACACGAGAAACACACCAGCATTACCGCTTTATGACCTCCTCAAAGATGCTTGTAGGGAAGTGGTGGTCCATGATCCATTCGTGAAGGAATCCGAAGGAATAGTCCTCACGGACGACCTAGAAAACGCCCTAAGAAACAAGGACTGTTTGGTCATCGCGACCGATCATACGGAGTACAGTGATATCCGTTTAGAGTGGCTCAAGAAAATCCTTGCCACACTGGCAATAATCGACGGTAGAAACGTTTTCAGTTCTAAGGAGTGTGAAGAGGCTGGCTTTGCTTACCGCGGCATAGGGGTTGGTAGACGTGTACATCTTATTCAGGAATAGTAGACTAAACAAACGTCCTCCGTGGAACACTTATATTTTTGACAAATGAAATAGACGAAGGAAACTTGTAGAGATGGAAGAATAATGAGAGTTGTCGTAACAGGCGCAAATGGATTCGTAGGATTACACACGGTGAAAGAGCTACTCAATGTTGGCTACAAGGTGACAGCTGTGGATATTACAGATTCAAAAATGCAGAGCGAATTCGGTGGAAACAAACGCTGTACAGTAACCACGATGGACATATTGGACAAAAATCTGAAGCGCATCGTCAAGAAAGATGACAAAGTATTGCACTTAGCAGCCATTCCAAAATTCGACGACGCAAGACAAAATCCTCAAAAGGCAGTAAGAGTGAACGTTGAAGGAACACTCAACATCATTCAAGCGTGCATAAGCGAAAGGGCAGAGAGGTTGGTTTACAGTTCCACTGGTTCGGTATACAGTAGCCACGTGGCCGTTCCTATCCGCGAGGATGCCACCAGAGAACCTAATAGTGTCTACGGCTTGACAAAGAAACAAGCCGAAGATTGGATCTTCTTCTACGGAGACAGGTTACCGTATGTAATTCTACGATATGCGTATGTCTACGGAAAAGGAAAGGATTGGGGTGCAGTTGGAGCCTTTTTCAAACGCATCAAAGAAGGAAAGAGACCAGCGGTCTATGGAGGCAAACAGACAAACGACTTCATCTACATCAAAGACGTCGTACAAGCCAACCTCTTGGCATTGGGGACAGACCGCACACGCCAAGCGTACAACATAGGAACAGGCAGAGCCACGAGCATCAAAGACGTATGTGAATTGTGCATAAAAGCCAGCAAAACAAACCTAGCAATGAGAATTGAACCCGCACGAGAATTTGATTTTCCCGTCTTCGTCTACGACATCTCAAAGGCACAAACACTTCTAGACTTTGATCCCAAATGGAGCATTTCGAGGGGCATCGAGGATATTTTGAAATAGTAATCGATTTCTTCTGTAACCATGCAAGGTGTATCTGGATGCGCGGATTTAACTCTAAAAAGCCAAAACCCAAAAGGGACCTTTTGAAATGCTGCTTTTCGAACAAAGCGCTTCGGTGATGCACTAGTGGACCTCAGTTCGAGATTTGATAGAATAGAAGAGCTGATAGTACGTGATGAGAGATGTGCCTTTACACTGGCTTCTTTGGTCATTGTGTGTACGATTTTTGCGAACTTGAGTGAGGTTCAGTCTCCCGTGATTGGCGCAATCACCTTTTTCTTCTATTTTTCGATAAACGGTGTCTTTTTGGGGCATGCCTTCTTTGAGAAAGAAACCGCCTTCTTTCGGCGAACGTTTGGGTTTCTACTGCTTATAATGCTGCTAAGCTTTGTTGGTTGGCTTGCGGTTGTCATCTACAATCTTGATGTCATAAGGCTCACCTTGGTTCTCCTTATGGTAGCTACACTTTCTTCTTTGCTAAACAGAAGGGTGAAGAGCAAGAATGCCACATGACACACAGGGGTTCATCAAGCTTTTGCGCGTCAGCGAGATGCTTTACGCGCTTCTACTTGGCTTCTCGTGCTACCTGCTCTTCATCTCTCGTACAGGAGAAGCTCACACGATTTGGGAAGCATTACATCCTGCCTTCATCCCTACGCTGTTTGTCGCAACGTCGCTCTTATTGGCAATTCAATTTACTTCTGAGAAAGTAGCCTACAAACTACTGTTCATAATTGCCCACTCTGTTCTTGTCCATTCATTTTTCTCCGTCATCTTTCCCGCGGGTGATCTCAGTGGACAACAAATCTATTTGGGCAGAATTAGACTAGTCTATGATAACGCTGTTCTTCACGGATGGCCTTCATGGTCCGTAGAAACGGTTCAATCACAGATCTTCAGACGGTTTGGTGGAATAAATTTCCAAGCCGCGGTCAGCGTGATTTTCGCCCGAATGTTGAGCGTAGACATTTTTTGGGTGCATTTGGCCCTTGTGCCAATCTTGTGGGGAATCTTTACACCAATCGCTGCCTATCTAACTACCTACACTTTGAGTCAAAATGAGAAGGTTTCAGTTCTCTCAAGTCTGTTTCTCTCAGTTTTTCCCTATGTAACATATTTTGGAGCAATCTCAGTGCCCAACAGCTTGGGGTACATCTTTTTCTTCTACTCCTTGTACTTCATACTTAGAAACTTAAATTCCAATGACTCCGAAACTAAGTTCTTAATGTTAGTTTTTTCTTTCTTCGCTCTCCTCTCACATTACTTAACTGGAGTCATATCATTCTCTCTTCTCTTCTTATCCTTAGTATTTAAGTCGTACAGGGGCGAGAAGTCTCAAGCCATTAGTGCAAAAGTTTCACTCGTGATTGCATTCCTATTCTGCGCTAGTCTGTTGCCCTTGTCCTTAATCTACTTAAGATTTTTTCGCCCCTCTACGACCACAGCTTTCACTCTGGAGAGGTTCAATGAATTACCCATTGAAGAAACCATCGGGTTAGCCTTGCTCGGAGATCTTACGTATAGTTTCCACCTGGAAACAATCCTTCTGTTCGTCAGTGGACCCACGCTTGCATTTGCATATAATATATATCTACTATACAAAACGAAAAAGAATCCAAATGCCAAATTCAGAACGTACACGCCATTCCTTTTTGCCGCATTTCTGATGATGCTAATCGACTACAGAATCCTAAAGCTCTTCATGGAAGGCCTACCCTTCAACGAGGAAAGACTCTGGGTATTCCGCGACTTTGTAGCTGTTCCATTTGTAGCACTCGCTGTATATGGGGCGATTTCGTCAATCAACGTTTTTCTCAAAACACATTATCCTCCAACCATATCCCCTGCCGATTTAAAAGCGCTGTCAAGGCGTAATGCGCTACACGTTCTAACTCTGTTGTTAGCCCTAACTGTCCTAATTCCAATGGCCTTAGGAGGATGGATTACGTATTCGCTACGTGCTGCTTACCCCAGAATCGCTCCATTACAAACAACATGGTACGAACTAGAAGCAGTAAAACACATCGAAGAAAATACTGAAGAGAAATACGTTGTAATCGGTGACGTATGGACTATCTTTGTAGGAGAGATGATTGTCGGGATCAACAATCCTAGCGCCTACTACTTTGGGGAATATAACAAAACTGGTTATGACCTGTTCTACAACATGACACAAGATCCATCTCCTCAATGGATGCTGCAAGCGATGAATTACACCGACACCACAACAGCCTACTTCATCGTCACCGAGCCGAGACTCGGCACAGAAGAATACAACCGCATAGTCACAGAAGCCCGCACCCGCCTCCCAGTATACGGCGTCTTCGGAGAAGGAAAACTACACATATTTTACTACAAGAAATAAGCCAAGACATTTACACGCTTCACATAAATTCAAATATCATTATGTCATTGATTGATTATGCCCATCGATACATGCCCATCAAGCCACGGGAGGAACCAGCACGAATAACAAAGTATTAGTCACTGGCGGAGCCGGATTCATCGGCAGCACCCTCGTACGCTCGCTTCTCAACAAAGGATACCACGTGACTGTCCTAGACAACCTGAGCACAGGTCTGCGCGGCAACCTGCCTGCCGACAGTAGAATGAGGTTTGTGACAGGTGACGTCAGAGATTTCGAGACAGTCTCGAAAATCGTCCGCAACAATCAAAACGTAATCCACCTAGCTGCACAAGCCTTCATCCCCTTCTGCTATCAACAACCGTTAGAAGTCGCCCAGGTAAACGCCATCGGAAGCATCAACATCTTCAAGGCCTGTTCAACCCATTCCGTCAAACGACTCGTTTACATAAGTAGCAGCGAAGTCTACGGAACCGCCCAAAACCTCCCCATGAACGAAAACCATCCCATGAGACCAACCAGCACCTACTCAGTAGCCAAAGCAGCCGCTGACCTCTGGGCTCAAACCTTCTTCTGGGAACACAACCTCCCCGTAGTCATACTACGACCCTTCAACACCTTCGGCCCACGCGAAAGCCTACCCTACTTCATACCCGAGATGATCAAACAATGCTTAAAAGAACCAACGATCCAAGCGGGAAACCTCCAAACAAGCCGAGACTTCACCTACGTAGACGACACCGCCAACGCCATTGTAAACGCCCTCGAGACCGAAAACATCGAAGGCGAAATCATAAACATAGGTACCAGCCAAACCCACAAAATGAAAGACATTCTCACACTCATCCAGAGAGAAACAGACACGGAAGACAAACCAATAGAACTCGACAAAAACCGCCTCCGACCAAGAGACGTCGAAATCCTAGTCACAGACAACACCAAAGCAAAAAAAATCCTAGGATGGACACCGACAACAACCTTCAACGAAGGAATCCAAAAAACCATCAAGTGGTACATCGACAACGGGCAAACATGGGGCTACGAAGAACACGGATGGAAATGGCGCTACTAACCGTTTTTTCCATCTCAAGCAGCTTTTCCTGTTTTCGCGAGATTCAATCTTCGGTAGTTAAAATCGCATACGCTCGTCGTCTTCTAAGAGACCAAAAAACCAACAAACACACGAGTAGAAAGACGGAAGCCACAGCCGCAGCTGCGATAAGCCACGGAATGATCGTCGGCTCAGAAACACCGTTAACGTAAGAAAAATAGAAATACGTATGCATCTCATCCGTCCATTTCCTCTCCAAAACAGGCTGTTCCCCATTAACCAGAACCCCCAAGCTGCCACCATCCAAGTCTCCAAGAAAAGCATTCGGAACCGCAATCCTCGAAAAACCTATAGTCCCATTCTCCCCCGTAGCCATTAGGCTGATCCTTCCCTCATCGGCGCTAAACTCAAACTGAGAAAGAGTGGAGTTGGAAATGACAGAAATGCTGTAGGCTTTTCCTTCCAAAGTCACACTATACTCAGAGAACTGCCCCATCAACGGATAGTTATCCACATTGTTATCCCCAACCACGTAAGGTGTATCCCCTATACCATCCAGATCTGCATCTCCACCTCTGTAACCACTCCAATAATTACCTTCTAACCCGTTATCCCAACTGTTCGGCGGAGTGAACCCCGTCCAATTCCGCGTCTCCACATACAAGAGGCGGTTGTCAAATGCGTTATGATATATGAGATTGTTGTGAGAATAATAAACCGCTACGCTGTAGCACGTGCGCGCGCCAGGCTGGATCAAGGCACTATTTCCCGCAATAACCGAGTTGTTTGTGTAGACGACGTGCAAATCATAGGTGTTGAAATTAGCCTCATTTCCCTCAACTCTCGAGTCTGAGCTTCTAACGACGCCGATGCCTGCCCAACCATTATGGTCCACATTGTTCCCGCGAGCCACAGAATGCGAAGAATTGAGAAACTTGATGCCGTAATCGAAGTTGCTGTTTGCATTGTTTTCAGTTACTGATACATTCAACGAATGTGCAACATAGATGCCGTTCCAGTTGTCTCTCGCATTCACATGACTTATAGTGGAGTTACTTGCAAAGGCGAAGAGCAATCCTTCCTTGTTGTCTTGCACGTTCAAATTTTTCACATCGATGTTAGTGGAGTTCACCAAGCCAAGGTACCCTAATTCTTGGAAGGCAGAATGATCTATCGTGATATCATGTTTATTGATCCAATAATGGACAGGCTTATCGTTCACAGTGTTTGAAACATCGATATCGTTGAGGAAGTCAGACAGCGAGTTGCCATCTACTCCGAAGTTGTACTCGTTATCAATCATAACGTTCTCTCGCAGAGTGCTGTTTCCAGACGACTTAATTTCAATCCCAAACCATGCATACCGATATACATTGTTTCCAACAACCTCTGAGTTTCTAGAGTCATACAATCGAAGGCCGTATGACCCATCCTGCAACGTATTGCCAATAATTCGCGAGTTCTGGGAGTCATCAACCCACAGACCGAAAGCTCCGTTTTGTATCGTGAAATTCCTAATCTCCACATGGTCAGCGGTGACGTAAACCACCTTACCGGTACCATTG
>Ga0209635_10002886_pt1 | contig 13295 bp, 19 predicted proteins | sample DeeMarSWOR230_32_FD_187463 | JGI IMG/M metagenome (GOLD analysis project Ga0209635, IMG submission 187463) | Marine sediment microbial communities from White Oak River estuary, North Carolina - WOR-2-30_32 (SPAdes) (version 2) | ecosystem: Environmental > Aquatic > Marine > Intertidal zone >...
GGATATGTTTAAGTACTCTATCGCAATGGGGTTAAAAACATATCCTTTGACACCTAATGTTTTACCGCGTTTCACACCTGTCCAGAATCCAACTGTCTCTCCCTGCTCTATCTCTGGAAGAACTGGACTAGGGGAGATTTTGTGTGCGAAACGAATTGGTTTCCCAACGATTGAGTTCTTCACCCGATTGATAAATTCTTCAGTATATCTAGTCGGAACACCGTCAAGACCAATGAATATGCCAGGTTTGAGGAGTTCTCCTGTTACGACCAGAGCGTTTCCAAGCGCTTTATACGTAGGATGTACATGGAGGAATACCTTTCGTTCAAGGTTTTTATGTTTCCTGTTGAAGTTGTTTATGCACATCGCTACAGCTTGCGCATTCGCGACTTTTTCCTTGCTTTCGCTATGCACAAATGAAACACAGCGATTAACGTAAGCGTCTCGTGTTTCATCTTTATTCGGACTTGGTAATGGCATTTTTTCTTCTCACCTCATTATCCTACCGGAGAAGTGCACAAAGTTTCGTTGAAGCACCGCTCGATGGGACCAATCGAGTAGTATTTCAGAGCTCCTTGTTACAGCACGGAGGGAACTGCAATAAGAGCCTAACATTTGTACACTTCTCCTGCGCGGACTGCCTTTCACCAGCATTAGCGAGAGGTTCATATGTAATATTCCCGAGCAAGTATTTAAAGGTTGTGGAGATGTTCGTTCGAATGTTCGATGAGGAGATGGAGATGGAAAGTTCACTGTTCATTACTCTCCTTTGGATTTTCTTCTTTCTCTCGTGCAGAATTCATGTCAACAATTGTCGCTAATCTACGACCGGAGGATAAAGCGAGATTACGCACAGAGTCCGCGGCTTCTTCACTGTACTTATCGGAATATTTCTGCAGAAGACGCTCTGCGATGTCCGGTGGGAGAATGTCACTAACATTCAGGAGGATTAATGTCTCATCGCCCTGCATTTGTTGAAGTTCAACGCTGCCTTCCATTTCTCCTGGCTTCACCGTTCCACTGATGATAACGGTGCTACCCTTTTCGAGAGCAATTGGTGCTCTGCAATGACTCAATAAATCTTCCAGAGTGGTTACCCTCGGAAGACGTTTCTGAAGGGCTAACTTGTCCGAGATATGTATACGGTAGTCACTGTTAACAGCAACAACTTTCATATCAAACTCAACTCCGAGAGCTTTAAATACCTCTCGCACAATTGAAGAGTCTCTCGCCCATTTTCCGAGGTTTACGAAGAGGGCACGTTTAACACCTGCTTTCTGTAACCAAGCAAGTTGTGTACGAATAGATGCGTGACCGAATTTCTTCTTCTCCCTCTGGCTGACAATATCCTCATCGAGGGACTTCCCGTCACCGATGTATAGGTTAAGTTGATTCAGCACAGACTTATCGTGTATGCCAAGTACCTCCGGAAAGTAACCAACTTTATACCCACCGAGTTCGATTATTAGTCCTGTCATTGGTGCGTTCACCGAATGTAAAACAGGCACAGGAGTGATGTTCATCTCACCGATTTGAAATGCTTTCTTCCAGAAGATTTTCCGCCGGAACGGGAAGTTCTTCTTCACCAGGATGGGGTTTGTAAATTTGTTCACATATACAGGGTAACTAAGTTTTTTGCTTTTCAATCCGAATGCATTCTCTGGATGTGCATGAGTTACGATGATTTCCGTCACTCCTTCTGGAATACTTTTGCCTTCTCCACAGTCTACGAGCACTTTTTTCGACAAACTTTTGAGCATAATTGATGAAACTTCCCTTTCTCCTATGAAGTTTATGAAGTAATCTTTCAGTCTAACTTCCATCTGCAGCTCTCTCTTTCCGATAACCTTCCTTGAAACTTGTATCTCTGTCTTCTGTACAGCCGCTCTTCTATGAACAGTAATGAGCCATTCAATTATCCAAGTGCCTTCCTCCACGTCTTTTGGTAGCTTAAACACAGCACGGTAAAGTCCTTTATCGACTCTTTCTGGCGTAGTTAAGGTTATTATCGGGTCTTTCCAAGGGTCTTTTATCGTAATTTCTTGTGTCTCAGGGTCAGTAAGTCTTCCCCTTTCATCCTTTACTGTCGCGGTTAAGGTAAATTCTTTATCAGGTCTCACGATTTTCATATACTCACGCTCACAGATACTGACGGACTGGGTGAAGGTACACGGTCAACTACAGGTTCTGGCGGTACTCCACCTTCGAGAATTGCGTCACATGTGAAACTTTTCGTTAGAGTTTTCGTAAGAAGTGCATCAACTTCAAACGTCTTTGTGAAAGACTTCGTAAGAATTGCGTCCACAACGAATGTTTTCTCCACAGATTGCAGGAGTAATGCATCCACCGTGAAGGTTTTTGCTTGAATTGCCTTTAATAGTGCGTCCACAGTGAAACTTTTCGTTGGTTTCAAGAACAATATTGCATCTGCCGTAAATGTTTTCGTCTGTACAAATGCTAAAATCGCGTCTACCGTGAAGGTTTTCGTCAGAGCTTGCGTCAAAATCGCGTCTACATCGAAGGTTTTCTTCGGTGAAAGCTTAAGTACTGCGTCCGTTGTGAAATCTATCGTTTGCGGTACAGTTAAAAGCGCATCAACGGTAAAATCTATTGTCTGTGCCTTTAGAAGTATCGCATCTACATCAAAAGTCTTTGTAGGCACAGCTTTTAGCAATGCGTCAACATCAAATGCTTTCGTCTGTACGTGTTTTAACAATGCGTCAGTGTTGAAAACCTTTGTTTGAACGAACTTTAACATCGCATCCATCGAGAAGTTTTTCGTTCCAATTGCTTTTAAAATCGCGTCAGCTGTAAAGTCCTTCGTATTTGATGTTACTGCAGTATAATGAACCGTGACGAGACAGTAATCACACGCCCAGTATCCACCTGCCTTAGCCGCTTTTACTGCTGTGACTCGGATTCGGAAGCTTGAAGATTTGATATGTGCACCTGTCCATGTACCTCCCCAGGTGTCAGTTGCGCCCCCTACTGTCTTATCGACACAATCACCACATGCTGCACCACTACCGGGGTCAACTACGTCTTTCAATCTCCATGTGCTTACTGAATCGTAGAGCTCAACTGTTAAATCATCATCTCCGTCCCCTGCAATACAGTGCAGTAAAACTTCGATACCATCAATTGTCGCGCCATCTGGAATGACTGAGAAGTTGAAACTGAACTCTCCAGAAACGTGACCATCAGTATCTTCATTCATACAGCTGCCACTATGTGCTCCAGTAAAGTTGGATTCATTCGCCCACTGTCCGGCAGCTTGTAAAGTCGTTGCATTTCTTTCCTCTGTAACCAACTATTTCACCTCAATCATCTGATACCCACACTTCTTGGGAAGTACATACCTTGGCGGACAATGTGCTGGGTCATCTGGATTAGGAAACGGTTGACACTCATTCAGCCAGTATTGATATTGCTTCTCCGTTACGCTCCCTGGTTTTTTCACTCTTTTACGGAAGATATCCATCGTAATCCGACAAGAGAAGACTCCCTTAGGTTTCTCAATGAGAAATCTACAGAGTCCTGTGTCTTTCGAAACCATAATACGGGCACCTACTTGTTTACAGCATTCACCGCAACGATTACATTGCCCGTGACGGATGTACTTACTCAAGCTTCTCAGCCTCTCTCAAGATTACTGGATAGAGCCACGGATGTTTTTTCTTGAAACCACCCGTGACCTCAATATGCCCATCACCGAATATCGCACAGATAGTTTCAACCTTTCGGCATATCGCGAAATTTCGAATACGGAAGAGAATTTTGTTCTCCTGCCAACCAATAAGATGCACGCGTTGCTTTGTCATATATCCCAGTCTAAGAGCAACACGCATTCTCCAGATGAGTTTCTTACCTTTGTCAAGATGAATAACAATGATGGTCTGCCCTGTTGCTTTGTTCAGCAATTCAAATGCTGTAAGACCCTCCCTATCGAGATTGTTGTAACTGTTCTTCGACCCATCAGGGTTGTATTGGCTCAGTACCGTGCCATCATTATAGGTCGCTCTCCAGGTGAGAGGAGGCGTAACTTCTACGAAGTGTTCTACATTTTGCACCATATTACACCTCCTGATGGTTAGCTCAGGATTCATCGTACTTTATTGTCAACTGTTCATCAACCGGTAGTTCACCTGGACCTGCGGTATCAGAGATTTTCATCTGTAGAACAAAGTAGTCGCTTGTTTCACCTGCAGCATCAATCACACCGCCTGACTCACTAATTGTCAGAGACAGCGGCGAACCTTCAGAGTATGTGAATATGCTTGCCTTTGCAGATACACCAGCGTGATTTGCAGTCATTTCATCTCCGCTATCGCCTGTTTTCGTTGCAACCTCATACCCTGCATCGGAAGTATTCGTTTTCTCAGGGAATGGAGAAGTTGTACCCACCTCTAGGTCAACGCCAGTACCAAAGTTATTAGTACCATCAGAGTAGAGCCTCAAGTTATCAATTGAGTTACCATCAGGGTTATCGCAATACAGATAGATTTGTTTCCACATACTGTAGTAATCACCGGAAGCTGGAATGACAAGCTTATCATTAGTATCTATCGTTGGGTTGTCAGCTAACTTAAACCGAAGATTCGGAGGACCGAGAACGTCAACATCTGTTTCAGTTGCCGGTGCAGCATCTGAACCACCAGTATCGAAATAAATACTTACCGTAGCTACCATATTTTCACCCCCATTTAAGTGGTTTCCTGTATTTCTCTCTTCGACTCAGGAGTAGTTTCCCGAGGTTCTGTTCTCCGTTCAGAATCACGGAGTAAGTCAAGAAGAGTTTGCACATATTGCCCACTGCGACCTTTACCGACAATTTCTATGAGCCGCTCAGCTTGCTTATCAGTTATCGGGTCTTGTCCGATATAATCACGCAACTCATCGATTGTTTGCGTTCCTGTTGCAGCGAGCAATGCCATTTGACGAATTAGTTCTCCTCTGAAGATGTCAAGTACCAGTGAAATCCTAATATCAACCTTCTCGAGATTTTCATCTGTCGTATTGTGTTTCTTGCGTAAATGCATTTTAAGAACCTCTAGAAGGATGTCCTTAATCTTCACAGCTATCAAGTCTGGCAGAAGTACGACATATGAACTCACAACAAGTGCCGTCGCATATGTTCCCGCTTCAACGTCATATGCAGACAACCCTTTGATAATACTCTCATTAATCTGGTCAATAACTTCATTCGGTGAAGTGTACGCAACGCGTTTCGGTTCAGTGTAGTAAATCTTCGTACCTGATGGGATAACATACCCTTGGTCAACTTTCTTCTTCTTAATCTCATCCGCGTACGCTCTAAGGTAGGCTCGTATAGCTGTCTGGTAGTTTGACAATCGTGCAGCAGGGGTTTCTCCTGTGAAATCCTCTGGTTTAAACATCGACACGTCAAGTTCATGCACCTCTCTCGGCACATTTCTATATCGCCAGAGAATGTCTGCGATAAGTATCGCTTGTTTCCAGAGAACCCTCGTACGAAGAGCTTCTAAGGGACTTTCTGACCAAACACCGAAAGTGTATCTTCCCATGTTGTCATATATTTCCTCAGCATGATTATCCAATGCGACATGATATACTTTCTGCTTATCATTCTGTGGGAACTTTTGTCGCTTTGACTCGTCGCTCTCATTCACTACGTAAATCATTGCAGGACCGACGATATTTGTATCTGTTTTACCTATCTGACCCTCATCGGTCACTCCTGTTAACTTCGTAATCGGCAACGGTTGAATTTGTTGCACACCAAGGTTGGCTGCTGCAGCATTATCCGTGTGTGTAACGAAAACTTCATCACCATCACGGAGAAGGTGTTTCGCAATGTAGAAGAATCTTCCACGGAAGTCCATGGTTTTTGCAAAGTCCTTTGCATTTTTCAGCAATGTCTCTTCGTCTGTAGTGAGTTCTTTCCCTGCACGAATGACTACACCTTTGTACGCGAACTGTACAAGTAGAGAAAGTCTCGTCACGGCGTTATTTATCTCTGGGTCCATTCGAAGAAAACTCTGGTAAGTCTTATAACGATTCCTAGTCCCTTGCATTGGTTGAAGTGCGGACTCTAGAGCTTGAATTATCGGCGGACCACTGATTGTATCTTGTAATTGCACCTTCCTTGGAGGGAGACTTGACAGGAATTTTCTCGTTACTGGCAATTATATCACCTCCACGGCAATTGGTAGATATGGACGATTCATCATGTGTTCCTTTATCGCCCAGTATCCGCGGGTAAGGGCATCAACGGTGTCGATGTACCCGCCGCGAATCATACCTATGCGTTTACTATCTAGCACCAGCATCTGTTTGAACTCCTCTAATATTGGTTCGTACTCGCATAATTCTAAGGTTTTGTCAAAGAAAGCACTCTTAACCTCATCGTGCTCTTCTTTGCGCAACGGTTTGAACAGAACTCTAACCCCAAGGTTCTTTATATCAGCGATTGCCTCATTATATGCCCATTGGTCAGTGATGAAATACACCACCGGGAAGGTCTTACAGATGGCAACGAGCAGTTTTCGAACTTTGTACGGGTTGAGTTCTTTACCTTTCTCCTTAGGTACGAGTCGAAACAGACCATCTATGATGACTTTCTTTCCCTCTACGTGTAGTAACGCGAGACCAAATCGGCAGTTGTTTACGCTCGGGTCAGCGGAAAGAATGTATGTATGCCCGGATTCAACCGGAATGACTCCAATTTCTTTCCTGTCAAGAACTTCTATGTTCTCAAAATTCACTTGAAGGTTTGCGAATACATTTTCTCTTCCACCGAAGTTTATCACAGTAAGGTCTGGGTAGTATGTTTCAAGAGCCATATGGGGCTTGATACCATAATCTCTCCAGAATGTCGCTGGGTCTTGCTTCAACTCAGCCTGCATCTCCGGAGAATTAAACGGTTTATTCGGATTCATCTCCCATGTTGTGTAGCTGCGTGTGAGCGTATGAGGGTCATTTGCGTTCCGTCTTACAAGAGTCATGATGATGTCATTATCGTGCCAACACATACTTATTGCAAGTACATGTCCGTCAAAGCCAAATCGATTCGTTGACTTCCGTAAGCGCGTGTATACCTGCCAAGCACCTCTTTGGGATTTTGTCTCATCGTACGAGGTAATTTCGTCGAACACTACTGTTTTCAAGTTCCGGCCCATGAGTGAACCAGCAGAAACAGCTCCTCCTGCGTGTATCTCTAAATCACGATGCTTCCGAAAGGTTACGCTGTATTCTTTTATCTTCGGACGATATTCCATAAAGAACGGTGCACGCATCCTTTCCTGTACTTCCGCGAATACCGTATCAGCTGCTTGGTCTTGACTTCTTGCAATTGCAAATTGCGTGATGAGTGAGTGTGAGGATAAACCATAGTCCTTCGCAGGGTCTTGGCGAACAAGTATGTCCATTGCATCGTATGCGATGAAAAATGAGCCAAGTGCAGACTTTCCTCCGCCCATTCCAGCTACCATGTCAAGTTCTTTAAACTTTCCGTTGTAAAAGTCACAAAAAACTTCTCTCTGGACAGGGTAAGGGTCGAAATCTCCGATAAAGTACGGTTCCGAGAGGAAAAAATTAGGGTCCTGCTTCGCTTTGAGAATAAGTTGCAGTCTTTTAAGTTGATTCATACCAATACCTCTTTTTCTCAGGATGCCACGTAAGTTTTCCTAACCGTACTGCACATTTCGAGCAAAGTTTAGTGCCCTCCTTAGGAAAGGCATGCAAATTGCTGCTCGCTCTACTAATCGGTCCACATTCATCACAGACAAGCTCTTCCTCGAAATCCATAACTGTACAAGAACCGAGAAAATCTGTCCATGCGTCATCTGTGGTTATGAAGAATACTATGTGACCTTTGAGAGGCGTGTAGATACACTGATGGAATTGATTCTTATGTTCTACTTCACCTGCAACGAAAACATGCTCTTTCTTTATCTTACCCCAACAGAAGTATGAGTATCCTTTGTCAAAATTCCTTCTATCATAATTACAATACAGAGGGTTGCATGTTTCGTCTGGACACAGATGTGGACGTTCCATTTGATTAACTCCTATGCAGTAATTGTCGGAGGCTGAGTTTCTGTAAGTTCTGGTAGAACTTTGAGAAGTTTTGCTTGACATTCGGAACACATTTCAGAGAAGATTACAGATGTGAGCTTCGTGAATTGTGTTTGCAGAACGTTAAGTTGCACAAGTGGTCCTGTTTTGAGCTTTCCCTCGAACTCAAGAATGTCTCTCATCATCTCTCGAAGTTCTTTCGAAAGCTTCGTCACAGCAGTGGCATTATATGTATTTGCTGGTTGACCCATCGCATCATCTACTTGCTTGATAAGCTTAGCAATGAATCCCTTCAGTACGGTAACAAAGTCATCTGGATTCTTTACGTCTTTAAGCGTTAATGCTACTCCTTTGTCCGTGATTTCCTGTTGCCAGTGTTCTTTGAAACAGTTCCACACTGTCGGTACGGGTATGTTGAATTCCTTCGCTGCATCAGTGTAATTCATTTCGCCGGCGAAGACTTTCTGCATTATCTCTGTAGCTCTCGGATGGTTGCAGACTTTACAATCTCCCATGTTCCCACCTCGGTTAGAGAGTTCTGTCGAGTATATTTTAGGTGAGCATATATTTAAATGTTACGTGGAGGGAGAGTACAGTGTGAGGAGTGTAGACAGTGAATGGTGTGTTCTGATGGGATAACTTCAGGGAAACCAAGTGCAAGATAGGGTTCGGATGACTTTTTATGAGAAACCAGTAGGGGAAAAGCTGCCTCGGTCTCGTATCTCATATCTTGCGACATGTTTTTTGTTAAGTAAGATATAAGACTCATTACACAAGTCATAAGACGTACGATGACCACTACTAATTACCACTCCATATCCATCCTCTCCATACCCACTATCCCACACATTACTAATCCACTTCCACATCCAATTCTACTACACCATTCTCCAACTCCACTCCACTTTCCATTACCACTCCACAAACCTAAACAACCAAACTACTATCCACTACCACTTCCATTCTCCAACCACCCTTATCTTAAATCTTACGATATGAGTCATGAGTGTCCTGACATGTGACATATGTCATGTTCGACCTGACATAAGACATAAGACATAGCTCCTATACTTTTTAGCTCACGTATCGCAAGTCGTACGACTCAAGTCGTGTGTCTCAGGAGAGGCGAGAGGCTTAAAAAAAATGGCAAAGTCGTCTAGCAAATCTTACGATACAAGACTTAAGACTTAAGAGTTCTTTGACCGACAATCTGTCGACTTAAACCGCATAATATTGTGTAATATATCATAGTTGTATCATATTTCAATCATAGTAACAAACTTTATATTGTAATACGGTATTATAATCTCTTGAACAAAAATGAAACAACAACAAAAAACTCAACCACATACAATAACAACACTACAAAATCAATTCTTTCTTAACATTTACAATGACCACTTTACAATAACACTATTAATATACACTAACAAACAAATATACGAATTAACTTTCTACAACCAACTAATAACCCCTCATTTTTTGTTCAATACAGATGTGAAGGAGGTGAATCATTAAAATGCCAAAGTCTCTAACCGAACTACAAAACTGCACTATCAATCCGAAACGAAAGGGTGGAAAGAAAATTGACTTTGCGCCCATAGTCAAAAGTATCATTGAAAGTGGCAAGTTCTGGAGTGTATCCGAAGTTCACACGAAGATGGTACAAAAGAAAGTATCACGCTTCAGGACAATGAAACTGTTACAGCGCGCAGTGACTGGACGAAGATTACAATGCCGTGACTTGAAAGGCACCTACTACTATGGTGACGCTCAGTTGAAGTAACACTTCAACTGTTGATGACAACGACCAATTCCCCCTTTTTTGTACAACAATAAACATATAAGGAGGTGAATCATTGGAACCAATACAAAAGTACCTGCAAGCGCTCTACGATGATTTGCACGACCTCATCGTAGAGCTGGAGTACGATGTAGTTAACGGAAAAGTTACGAAGCGTGCAGAGGGTTGAGCAAGCCTCACCCTCGCACAATGCCGAAGTGCAGCCTAGCCTTGCAGCGGTGGCTGCGCGGGGAGTTGGGGGTTCGTCAAACCCACTTGCCGCCGGAACCTGGCACATGTAGGAGCGGCGCGGCACATACACAAAGGCTTTTACGGGAGCGACCGGAACCGGAGCGACAGTTTCGCATCTCTTAAGATACATGTCTTGAGTCTTACCGAACCCTAATCCACCATCTGGAGCCTGTTCTTGCCCATATAAGCAGCGGAACCACGTGGATTTCTATTTCACATAGACTACTGAACGTGGGAGTAAATCATAGTCGTCATATTTTTTCCTTAGTTGATGATGACGACATATGATGACTACATCATATCTCACTATTTACGACAATCATCATCATCATCAGTAATCATCATCAAAAAATTTATATATAGGTTCACACATAGACTTATCACATGAGGTGATAGGTTTGAGCGATGAAGAGGAGCAAGTAATCGAAGTACAACAGGTGGAATGTAAACACTGTCATTATAAGTGGGTACCGAGAGTTGAGAACCCGAAAGCATGCCCGAGATGTAAACGACCGACAGAAGCGTTTAGCTCGGCAAAGAATAGGCAGGTCGTAGGAATTCGCATAATTGAACAAGACCCTATGAAGAGTATCGTATGGTGTGTAAATCATCGGGATGCCAGTACGACTGGAGAGAAGTTAGCCATGTTCGAATTTCTTGGGAAGACTTATTGTCTGGAATGTATGATAGCCTTACTGGATACATACACTCAACTCGACTATCAGGAATTACTTCAGAAAGCTAGAGCACCCACAATAACTACCTGATTGAACTATGTCCGCAAGTTTTATAAAGGTGGAGAGGGATAGTATTTTCGATGAAAAATTGAAAGAGGTGAACAAAACCATGAACAAGTTAGTCGGATATGTTCGGAGAGCCGATGGTGGAGTATTCGGTGAGGTCTATGAAAAGGAAGACGGTACTTTGGAAGTGATGCTGATAACCATCAGCAGGCGACAGTTCAAAGATATCGTTAGTATGAAGAAAGAAACAGGACTTGGTGGATGGCTCTACGATTTCGAAATAGTTGTCCATGAACAGGAGATATAGGAGGTGAATGAACAATGAGTGATGTATGGATGCTGGCAAGATGCTACGAGGTGTGGAAATTGGAATGGGTGAAGACGTACATATCATTCCTGCAGCAAAACGGATATGACCAAGAAGAGGCCCGTTGTGAGATGAGGATGGTTATGAAAACGTACGCTGAATTACCAGAAAGTTTGCGAACACGTCTCAATGCAACTCTAGAGAAATGGAGCAGAGATGACTTTGTTAGTTTCAGTGGTTTCCTCGACGCACTCGTTGTAGTAAAGGAGTGGTTAGCGAAATGAACACTTCGAAGTTAGCGTTATACGATTCGGAACAGTGTAAACAATGTGTCTGCACAGTGTGTGACAAAGTGTGCACAGAGAAGTGCGTTCATGGATATGAGAACCCTTGTAACAGATGTGAGTTGAAGATAGCGAAAGGGGAGATAGCTCCTCTTGAAAGGAAACCACTACTTGTCTGTGTAAGTCTCAATGGCAAAGGAAAACCAATACATGGCATCGTCCCTGATGAATGGACGGAGTGTGGAGTAGAGGATGGATGTGTGGTGAACTACAAAGGCGGAAGAGAGTATTGGTGTTCGTATGCAAACCAGGATGAAATTGAAGAACACGGAGACACTGTGACCGTATATTGTATGAAGCTCCAACGAAAAGTCACAGTGGTGGAGGGATAAGTGTGCCGAAGAGTATGGATGAACTCCGAGGCCTACCTTCACACAGAGGACAGCAAACACCTAGGAGTGTGTATGAGAGAGTGAGGGATGCACGGAGAAGGAAAAATGAGTGGCAGAAGAAGAGGGACGAGAAGAGGTCGTTCAACAACGACCAGTACATTGCGCAGGAGATAAACCCAACATGAGTCCGATTAGATTAGAAGTTCTAGAAGTTCACTACTATCGCTGTAAGTGTTGTGGACTGTTCTTCACAGCACATTGGAGTGGTGTGTGTGAAAGCTGTCAGAGTATGTTTGAGACGCATGAGGATTTCCTCATTTGGTTCTGTAAACACGTACATGATTGTGGTAGATGTTGGTGCTGTGAAGAATACACACCTGAAAGGATGATAGCTTGCCAGATGCGAGGTGAGTAGTATGAAAATGAGAACACTTGGAAGGCATCATTGGGCATTGCGGAAACTCGCTGATGGTAAAGAGCACAATCATGAGATATTTCGGCCGGTAACTGCTTGGAGTTCAAAATTCCTTGAAACACTGTTAATTCGTGGACTAGTGAAACGCACACACTTGAATGTTATGAAACCAGCGAAGTATGTTATCACAGAGCTTGGGCAAAAGGCACTGAAGAAACTTGATATGGAACAATCGTTCGAGGAGATAACCGCTGAAATGGCTGCTGTATACTTCACTGGACCAAATGGGAGGAAAGAGGCCTTTTCAGCCGGATATCCATTTATCGCAAAGCGAGGATTCAAATGGGTCGAAGTTGAGGTAAAGATAAATGAGTTCTGGGAGGAACATTTCAAACACGTAACATGGTAGGAGGTGAGCATGTGAGTTTTAATGGATTAATGCCAAACTTACCGAAGTGGCAACCGATGAGTGTGAACGAGTTCATGGAACTGCGAGAATGGGGGAAGAGGAAAGTAAAGGACATGGAGTGGAGTAAAGCTTACGATGAAGCAAGAGCGCGAGGGAACGATGATGATGCCGCACAACAGTACGCGGCATTCTGTGTCGGTGACTACGACCCATTCATGGATTTCCTCGACCCGTCTGAGAGGAGAGAGATTACGGAGAGGCAAGGGTTAGAGGAGTTAGAAGCACTTCAAGAACTAGCAGAGATAGGTTACATAGACCCTGTGAGCCTCGAGGAGGCAATACTTGAAGAGGGAGCTTGCATCGCACAGAATCGGTTTGAGAGGAAGGTATATCGAGACCCATAAGGAGGTGATATGAGTGGTACATGATGTAGTAATCCTCGCGAGAATGGCTCGTATGAACGAGACCGACAACTGTGACTATGATGTGACATTGCAGCCATCATTGGACAAAGGGTGGTTAGTGATTAAACCGCCGAAGACACACAAAGGAGAGTACGGTCCGTTCAAAGTGGAAATTAAGGATATAGAGGCGGCAATTGAAGCGATTGCTAAGACAAACTTCGGAAGGTAAAAAGGTTGACAGCTCGAAGATG
>Ga0209635_10002887_pt1 | contig 13294 bp, 8 predicted proteins | sample DeeMarSWOR230_32_FD_187463 | JGI IMG/M metagenome (GOLD analysis project Ga0209635, IMG submission 187463) | Marine sediment microbial communities from White Oak River estuary, North Carolina - WOR-2-30_32 (SPAdes) (version 2) | ecosystem: Environmental > Aquatic > Marine > Intertidal zone >...
GCTTGACGAGCCGTTAGCAGCTCACCCTGACCGTTAATTTCTGGGGCCGTAACAGCTCCAACTCTCGAGATCAACATCGCTTGACGCGCCTCAGCCAGTAGATGGGAGCCATCATTGCTGGCCGATCCATCCACTCCTATCCCGACCTTCACGCCCGCAGCAAGATAGCGTCGAATCGGAGCGATCCCCGATGCCAGTCGCATATTGGATGAGGGACAGTGGGCAACACCAATGCCACTGGTTGCCATTCTGCCCACTTCCTTTGGGTTGATATGCACTGCGTGGGCGAACCATACGTCCTCGCCTGCCCAATCAAGTTCCTCGGCGTATGCTAAGGGGCGATGCCCAAATTGCTCAAGGCAAAATTTCTCTTCATCGAGCGTTTCTGCTAAGTGAGTATGCAAAGGAACGTCATAGGATCTTGCCAGAGCTGCTGCCTGACGCATCAGGTCCGGGGTAACCGAGAAAGGTGAGCAAGGAGCGACGACGATCCGGGTCATGGCTCCCGGCTGAGGATCATGATACGTTTCGATCACCCTTCGAGTGTCTTCTAAAATGTCCTCCTCTTTTTCTACCACACTATCGGGAGGTAACCCACCTTGACTCTCTCCAAGGCTCATCGAACCACGCGAGGCATGCAGGCGTAACCCCAATTCCCTCGCAGCTTCGATTTCATCATCAAGACGACATCCGTTTGGAAAGATGTAGAGATGGTCGGAAGCTGTCGTACAGCCGGAAAGCGCTAATTCTGCCAGGGCAAGTTTGGTGGAGATTTGGACGTCCTCTGGCAACAAGCCGGCCCAAATAGGATAATGTGTTTTTAGCCAGTGGAAAAGATTGGCATCTTGTGCCGCTGGAAGGGCTCGTGTGAGCGTTTGATAGAAATGGTGGTGGGTGTTTACCAATCCAGGGAGTACCAGATGGCCAGTCAAATCGATGACATTGTCGGCTTCATTTGGGAGCGTAGCGGTAAGTCCAACTTGTTCAATCCAGCCATCTCGAGCGAGGAGAGCACCGTCATGGATCTCCCTTCGTTCTCCATCCATCGTGACCAGCACGGTGGCGTGTCTTATGAGGAGCGTGGCCATCGATCCTCCCTTCGCTCGGTGCGTGAAGTCTAACATCGCTAGGAATGAGCGTCAATTGATGGAAGCTTCAAGCTTCAAGTCGCAGGCTTCAAGCTGCAAGTCGTAAGTCAGAAGTCGTAAAATGTAGCCGCAGGCTTTCGCCTGCGCATCTATGCATACCCTGAAGGATTCAGCTAGAGTAGGCTTTAGTGTCATCACTACAGCCGTAAATTTCTAACTTCAAGCAAGCAATCGTAGATTGATGAGGTGGGTTAAACCTATAGTTTAACCCACCGCACCGCTCGACGAATGAGCGGTGCGGCAATTGGACACGCTTACGACATCTCAAGTCATCGAGCGACGCGCAGAACGCAGGGTGTTTTGCATCAAACCAGCAATGGTCATCGGTCCAACCCCGCCCGGCACAGGTGTGATCGCCTCAGCGATCTCCACCGCCTCATCAAAGGCCACATCACCCACCAAACGGTATCCTCGTTTTGCCTCTGGATCGTCCACTCGATTGATCCCAACATCAATCACATACGCTCCCGGTTTGATCCAATCACCGCGGATCATTTGCGGACGTCCGATGGCAGCAATGAGGACATCAGCCTCACGGCATACGGATGCTAAGTCGCGGGTGCGTGAATGGCAAATCGTCACCGTAGCATTTTCTTTCACGAGTAAGAGTGCCGCTGGCATACCAACAATGTTTGAACGACCAGCTACAACCGCGCTTGCGCCATCTAATTCTGCCCCGGCCTTCTTGAGCAGCGTGATACACCCCGCGGGGGTACAGGGGACAAACAAGGGATCGCGTCCTTTCTGCGCCAGTCGACCGATGTTCACGGGATGGAACCCGTCCACATCTTTCTCAATCTCGATCGCTCTTAGAATCGCTTCCTCATCCAGACCGGCGGGCAACGGCAATTGGACCAGAATACCGTGGACCTTCCGGTCCGCGTTGAGCTCTTTAACCAATGCCTCGACCTCCTCCTGGGATGCATCAGCAGAAAGCTCGTGCCCAAAGGATTCGATACCCAACTCATTACAAGCCTTACGTTTCATCCGGACATAAGTTTGAGAGGCAGGGTTTTCACCTACCAGAACCGTTGCCAAGCCAGGTCGCGGTCCTCCTGCGGCGATCAGCTTCTCAACGCCTTCGCCAACTTCTTGCCGAATTTCTGCTGCGACTGCCTTTCCGTCAATCAATCTTGCTGTCATGATACGCTCCCGTTCATTCTCCGTAGATCAGCGGTTTGATCACACGCACTTGATTGAATTCCCTTTGTAGCAATAGAAGGTCCCCAGACACATCGATTATGCAACAAGCAACAAAATGCATCAAGTACAGAGTTCCACACCCTACCTGACACTCTTCCTCATTGCTTGTAAGATGTAACAATTGAAAAGAGAACAACGCTAAGAACCCACCGTCGGTTAAGGTAGAGGGCGCCAAGCGGGATCATAGTCTCGTGCGGGATTGAAAGTTATTTCTGTAAATTCTGTGCAGTCGTTGGTGACAATGCCGATATTGTGGTTTTTGCCATCCGGCCAAGTCTCAAAGATGATCCACCATCCATCTGGGGACCAACCAGGTTCCGCCATCGGATAACCGGAAACCCTACCACTCTGGCAGAGGCGAGACTCATAACGTTCTTGTTTGAATCGTCCTGTAATCAAGTATGGATAAGAGCCTTCTCTGCGTTGAAATACGATCAACTCGCCATCCCCGGACCAATCCGCAGAGGTGTCTTCTACCCCTTCGCCGTAGGCAAATTGTGCCTCATCGCCACCAGTTGCAGGCATGATCCAAATCTTATAAATCCCGCCGCGGCTGGAGGTGAAAGCCAACCTTGTCCCATCCGGAGACCACGTTGGTTGGCGGTTAAACGCTTTGTTCTCATTCAAGTTAAGTAAACCCGAACCATCTGCGACGTTCACGACGTAGATTTGTGGTATGCCATCTCGTCGCGAGGTAAAGGCGATGCGCTCTCCGTCAGGAGCCCATGCTGGATCGTAATCCCCACCCGCTCCTGGCCCTGTTGGTACAGGCTCCGGATCAGAAGGGTCGTCAGCCTCATCGAATGATATGAGCCACAAACCGGACCCCGGATACTCTTCCACGTTGTCCTGACAGGGGGAGGTATACACCAATTGCATTCCATTGGGTGACCACGCTGGTTGACAAGCGCCGTCGTTGGTGAACGTTAACTGTATCTCCCCCGTTCCGTCCACATTGATGAGATAAATTTGTGGGACACCACTTTTCTCGGACACGTACGCGATTTGACCTACCCCACCACCTTGAGGGGTATCAAATGGAACAAGCGGTGAAGTTTCGGTCCCGTTCGCAGGTGGAGCTAGAGTCGGCGCCTCGTTGGCCTCTGGGCTTGGTGACTCAGGAAAAAGGGAAAGTTCACTTGAAGGGGCAGGAGACACTTCCGGCGTTAGGGTCTCTACTACACCCCCCGGGGAGGAATCGGTGGCCTTGGGGGAAAATAAATCAGCCAATCGAGGGATCAGATCTGGTACCGCAAATCTCGCTCCGACACCGATCAAAACGATCGTGAGGGCGATGACAATGAATAATGGTAAACGACGCCATCGACTGCTCTTCTTCAATCTCCGATCAACCAGTTCCCTCTCTAATCCTTGAACCGGCGTTACCTTGGTGCGCTCGAGGTAAGGATAACTTCTCACGACGGTGGGTTGTGCAGCCCCAGCAACCGATCTCAACGCGTTTGCCATCTCTCTCACAGATTGATAGCGATCTTCTGGGTGGACAGCGAGTGCCTTCTCGATCACTCTTGCCACACCCGAAGACACTTCGGGAACGCGTTTACGAATCGGGGTGAGTTTCTCACGCCCCATCGCGCGTTGGATCGAGTCCTCCGGAATAGCAGCGGTCAAGGCCGCGTACATCGTCGCCCCTAATGAATAAACATCCGTCCGACGTTCCGTACGACCGGTTCCGTATTGTTCAGGTGGAGAAAAGCCAGGGGTCATCGCCTTCGCCCCTGTACTTGTCGTTCCGCCATCTTCGACCACCTTCGCCAATCCGAAGTCGACGAGCATCGCTCGACCACCGGACATGACTTTTATGTTTCCTGGTTTGATGTCTCTATGGAGGATAGGAGGTTTGCGGCTGTGTAAATACGCTAGCGCATCAGAGATGGCAAGGAACCATGGCAGCGCCTCGTCCTCTGGAATGGGGCCACCTTTTTCAAGCCTTTCGCGCAGGTCCATCCCTTCGACGAAATCCATCACCAAGTACTGACCTTCGCCCTCGATGACGAAATGGTCCGTCACGCGCGGCAAATTGGGATGTCGTAAACTCGCGAGTATCGTGGCTTCACGACGGAATTGCCGTGCATACTCCTCAGTGGTGAAGAGATTCTCTTTAACCGCTACCTTCATGCCAAGGTTAACATCGAACGCTTCATAGACAGCGCCCATACCACCCTGTCCAAGGACGCTCTCAATACGGTAGCGGTTCTTGAGATAAGAGCCAGATTGGAGGGGCATTTAGAACTCAGTCGAAGGAAATAAGAATAGCGCCATACCGGATCAATTTTAGCAAATGGCATACGATTTGACTACCGTATAGTAGTCCTGGTCTTTGATGCATAATGATCCCACGTATATTCAAATTACTTCTATATGAAACCTCTTCTCGCAGTTGACGGTTTTTTCGTGGAGTCAGCCATGCTATAGTATGCTGATCAGATCCTGAGTATGAGGGATCGTGAAGGCCAGGAGGCGATCGATGAGATCACTGTGGTCCATCGTCAGGACCACCCGCAAAACTTCATGGCTGAAACGGATGATAAGCAATCGATATCTAAGGGTTTTTCCTTCAAGATTGATCCCATTGCCCCTGATAACGATCGCTCTCACATCGTGCTCCATCCCTCTTATTTTAAGCCCAGAGGCAAAACGATCGGCTGGGATTTCACAACCCATCGTCACGGGTCAACCCACCTCGCCAGCTCCTCCGAGTGAAACACCCACGGTTATCCCGACACCAAATCCAGGTCCCATTTCAACAGAGACCCAGACCCCTTTCAGTTTGGGTCCGATGATCATCGGCTATTCTGTTGAGGGGCGTCCTTTGGAGGTATATCAATTCGGTTCAGGGCCGATCAAGCGGATGATCATCGCTGGAATACACGGCGGTTATGAATGGAATACCATCGCTTTGGCAGACCAGCTGATCACCATCCTTCCCGGACGAACGGACCTCGTCCCACAAGATGTGACACTTTATATCCTCCGCTCCCTGAATCCAGATGGGGATCATCGTGCGCATGGGATCTATGGACGCACGAACGAGAATGAGGTCGACCTGAACAGAAATTGGCCTGCGTATTGGCAAGCAGAATGGCCTTTGCCGGGCTGTTGGAATCTTCTGCCCACCACTGCAGGTCCCTCACCCGCTTCGGAACCTGAAACCCAGGCTTTGATGCAATTCCTGCTCAGTCAGCATGTGGACGCTCTGATCAACTACCACAGCGCCGCTTTGGGTATCTTTCCTGGAGGTCAGCCGCCTGATCCTGCTTCTCTCAGTCTCGCTGAAACCATCGCTGGAGTGAGTGACTACCCCTACCCACCCGTTGACACCGGTTGTCAGTACACAGGCCAACTGATCGACTGGGCCTCCTTGAACGGCATCGCAGCGATCGATATCGAGCTCAGTACCCACTCCTCCACAGATCTCAGGCAGAACTTGAGAATTCTCACCGCGTTTCTCATTTGGCGTCGCTAGAACTGCTGCTATCGCGCACGTTGCTTGTCACGATTCTCGTGAAAACCTATTCAGATAAATAACACCCAGTGAAATCCTTCAAATCTTTTGCGAAAGATTCTGCATCTTCCAACCAAAAACCTTGACAAATCGATGAAGATCATGGAAAATAAAACCTTGTTATATTGAATTCAATAATATTGACTGTAACAACTGAAGCAAACAGATAGATACTGCAGAACTGTCGTTGTAAGATGTGAGAGAAGACCCAATCCAAATCTTTACTCCTAATGATTGCAGTTCCTGTCAGCAGACACAACTTAGATTCCGAAAAGGAAGCGAACATGTGCTCCCATCGAAAAAAAACAATGGATGAGACTCCCTTTTGGCATGATTGGCACCAACGCCGCCGTGGCCGTCGTCACCCTCCCCACAAGCTGAGGGAGATGTGGCGGAATCATTTCCGTGAGTTCTTCGGTACAGAGCCGGAGGAACACTGGTTCTTCAGGGGACGAAGATTCAAAGGATGGGCATCTTCAGATCCCGGAACCTTTAACCCTTTCGTCGGTCTGATGTTGGCCAAAGGTGGCGGCTTGCTCCCCCTCTTAGTGCTCCACTTATTAGAAGAACAACCCCGATATGGAAACGAGATCATGAAGGCGCTTCAAGAGCGTACAAATGGCCGTTGGGTCAGCAATCCAGGTGTGATTTACCCCATGCTCAATATTATGGAGGAGCACGATCTTGTCGAGGGGGAATGGGAAGATGAAGACCGTCGCACACGTCGTTTCTACCGCATCACTCAACAAGGGATTGAGGAATTGGCGCGATTGAAAGACGTCATGAGACCAAGACTGAAAGAAGCGTCGGAAATCCTGCAAAGCCTGCTAGATGAATTGTACGCTGAACATGACACCATATGAGAGATATGAAATCTCTATTCCCTGTACTGGGCTAAATTAAACATTGATGGTGAACCGCCATCAAACCGCATCTGGCGAGCTTGCTGCCGATACAAACCTGATAAATTCATCTCTGAGAGCTGAAGAAGGTCACCTTATCGGCTCCTATTTGTCAAGTATAATGTTGCATAATGACAGAAGATCGTTTTGAGGAGAAACGAATGATAACAATCACGGATTCAGCGAAGGAGAAAATCCTTGCGACCATGGAATCCAACGATGCGAAGGGCATGGCTTTGCGCTTAGCGATCGTTGGACGCGGACCTGTAGGCTTTCGGTACTCTATGGCCTTTGTCCCTCTAATAGAGAAAGACTCAGATGACGTCATTGGAGACTTTGGAGAACTTCAGGTGTTTGTGGATCCCGAGAGTGCATCCAAACTAGAAGGTTCCACGGTAGATTACATCGAGGACAACTTCCGACAAGGGTTTATGATTGATAACCCAAACCCACTATGGGATGACCCACTTGCTCAAGCAGTGCAAGATGTGCTCGACTCTCAAGTCAATCCTGGCATTGCGATGCATAGGGGGTTCGTCACCTTACTCGATGTCAAAGACGGTGTGGCGTACATAACCTTTGGCGGTGGCTGTCAGGGATGCGGTATGGTCGATGTGACCTTAAAACAAGGTGTTGAAGTTCAGATCAGAGAAGCTATTCCGGAGATAAAACAAGTCCTCGATACAACCGATCACGCTGGAGGGACCAACCCCTACTACCAACCAGGTGGACCTGGCCAATCACCAATGGGATAGCTCGACATCTCGTGCATGCATGATTCTCATCATGTAGGCAAAATTAAAAAAACTTCAAGACAACTCATGGATCAACCGCCAGTTGATGATTTAAAAGCTAGCTGGCGGTTGGTGATTCAATAGGATGTCCATGTAGAAGCTCAAGACAGCCTCCCACGAAGCAGATATTCAGACTGAAGCCCGTGATAAAAGAAAAACGACTTGAGATGAGTGATACTCACTAGCATTGCAGGAAGATATTACACTCTGTAGGGGCGCATGGCCATGCGCCCCTACGATGATCTTGTATTACATGCGGTCTTTCGGATAGGTGATATCCAATGTGGTCGCAACGTGTAACGTGTGCAGTCACGCAGGCAAAGCCTGCGGCTACAGCTTGTTGCTTGAAGCTTGTAGTTTGCAGCTTGAGATTTCTGACTTGCAGCTTGTAGCATGTAGCTTGAAGCTTGGGGCTTGCAGCTTGCAGCTTGTGACTTGCGATTTTCAGATATCCAGGTTTCTCACCTCTCGAGCATGCGTCTGAATGAAGCGGCGACGTGGAGGGACCGCTGAACCCATCAGCATGTTGAAGGTTCGATCAGCTGCAGCCGCGTCCTCGATCGTCACTTGAAGGAGCGTTCGATTCGATGGATCCATTGTCGTTTCCCACAACTGCTGAGGATTCATCTCACCCAAACCTTTGTACCTTTGCAAGCTGGCCTTTTTTGCCCCCGATCTCATTCCTTTCAAAATCTGCTCGAGATCACTCTCGGTGTAGGCGTAGCTCACTTTTTTACCGTGGCTAACCCGATAGAGAGGGGGTTGAGCGATAAAAAGGTGCCCTTCCTCAATCAGATCCGACATGTACCGGAAGAAGAACGTCAACAACAAAGTGCGAATGTGGGAGCCGTCTACATCGGCATCGGTCATGATGATCACTCGCCCGTATCTTAGGCCGGTGATATCAAAGCTCTCGCCAACGCTGGTCCCCAACGCGGAGATCAATGCCTTGACCTCGTTGTTGGAAAGGATCTTATCTAAACGGGCTCTTTCCGTGTTGAGGATCTTCCCTCGAAGAGGGAGGATGGCCTGAAAGTGTCGATCGCGCCCTTGTTTAGCCGAACCGCCAGCGGAATCACCCTCAACGATGTAGAGCTCACACTTATTTGGGTCTCTCTCCGAGCAATCAGCCAGCTTACCCGGCAGCGTCAGACTTTCTAAAGCGCTTTTACGGATGACCAAATCGCGCGCCTTACGGGCAGCGTCCCGTGCTCTGGCTGAGGTGAGGCACTTCTGGGCGATCGCCTTGGCCGCTCGTGGATCTTCTTCCAAGAACTCCCCAAAGGCCTCACCCAAAACTTGTTGCACTTGCGTCTGCACCTCAGCGTTCATTAATTTAACTTTCGTCTGGCTCTCAAATTGGGGATCTCGGTGTTTGATACTCACGATCGCCGTCAAGCCTTCGCGCGTGTCGTCACCGGTAAAGTTGGGATCCGCATCTTTTAACAGACCATTCTTTCTGGCGTAATCGTTGATGGTTCGAGTGATCGCAGCACGAAGACCGGTCAAGTGAGTTCCACCGTCGGTCGTATTGATCGTATTGACGAAAGAGTACACCGACTCAGCGTAGGTGTCGGTGTATTGTAATGCGACCTCGATTCCGGTTCCCTCAACCTCCCGATCGACATAGCACATTGGGTGAAGTACACCACGGTTGCGGTTCAGATATCGGACGAAAGAAGTGATTCCTCCCTCGAAATAAAAGCTCATCTCACGATCGCTTCGCTCGTCAAGAAAATTGATGGTCACCCCTCTTGTGACGAAGGCCATCTCACGAAAACGCTGGACCAAAGTTTCAAAGCGATAGGTGAAATCACCCTTGAAGATACCCTTGTCATACATGAACGTAGTCTTGTTTCCTGTCTGCGATTTAGGCACGTCTCCGATGGTCTTAATCGGACCCGTAGGTGCACCACGTTCGTAGCGTTGGAAGTGGATCTTCCCCTTTCGCTTGACTTCAACTTCACACCATTCGGAAAGCGCGTTAACGGCTGAAACTCCGACGCCGTGAAGACCACCGGCCACTTTATACCCATCGCCTCCGAATTTCGCCCCCGAATGAAGAACAGTCATCACAATTTCAAGCGCCGGCTTTTTCTTCTCAGGATGAATATCAACTGGGATCCCGCGTCCATCGTCCTCTACGGTTACGCTGTTGTCTGGGTGGATCACGATATCGATTCGAGTGCATGCACCTGCCAGCGCCTCATCAATCGAGTTGTCGACGACCTCGTAAACGAGGTGATGTAATGCTTTGAAATCCGTACCACCGACATACATCCCTGGGCGACGGCGAACGGCTTCCAATCCTTCAAGAACTTGGATATCTTTTGCCGCATAACTACTGACTTTTTGTGAGCGTTTCGCCACCTTTCGTTCTCCTTCTGAATAACAAAGTCTCTTTCAACATTAGGGGTTCTACTATTCTCTTGGTTTAAAGTCTTAGGTGCAACAGTAGATTACTCGCTCTTTCACCTCATGAAATATCAGACGTAGACTGATCCTGGGCACTTTCCACTTTAGCAGCTAACAAAGCCTGAATTCTCAGCAGCCAAGTACGCCTGCTTTGATAGAAAATGTAACTGGCCGCGATGAGTGTTGTGCTAACAAAGGCATGTCCGATCAAAGCAAGGATGCTATACCACGTTTCCTCATCGGGTCGGATCCATATTTGTGAACCGAACGATGTGATGATGAAACAAATGAATAAAAATCCGACAGAACTAAGCAAGTTCAGACGTACGACCCGAGCGCTCTCTAACATTGCCTTTACAACACGAAAACGATAGAGCACAATCCCGTGCGCCGTAAATGCAAAGTAAACCGTAACCCAAAATAAGAAGACCAGCAACAGCATGGGCACGATCCCACTGATGAAGGGCAACAGCAGCCCAATAATCATTGTCAAAAAACCTGTAACCATCAGCAGGAGAAATCCACCAATATAGACTGCCAAGAAAAGAAGTATCATCCGACCCCATGCTTGCCATCCAGAAAGCAATTCGGCGTCAGGAGATGTCTGCTGTGCAAGCCATCGATGGTAAAAGGCGCCTAATCCAAGACCGATCGAGATCAATACGACCCATATGGTCACGACCTCAGGCAAACTCCCCAAGGGGATAATTTGTGGCTGACCGAGCGGTGTGAGGACGGGCATACGTCCTGCCATCACACTCGGTAATCCCGCTGGTAGGCTTGTGATGTTGAGAAGAAGATTAAACGGTGTTCCCCAGGGTAGACTGCTTAACGCACTCATCACGTTGTAGCGCTCGATAATAGAAGTCAACATCAGTTGAACAGCGGTCATGTCGGCAACAATCCCCGAATCGGGCCCAATCATATCCCCCAACGCTGACAGTGTTTCCGGTACCATTTGCGCCAGAAATGGGAGAGTAAGGTGGGGACCAAACCAAAGGAACAGATCTAAAACAAGCGGCGGCAAGATTAAGATCGGCTTCGCTGCGACACGATCAAACCCGGCAACAAAGGCTGCCAGCACACCGATCGGCTTGACTGGGGCCTTGCTAAGGGGATCGTCCACAAACCTTGATTTTACCATAGGGGGCCATTTCAGACCTCATGTCACAAGCCTCAAGCTGCAAGCCTTATAATGTAGTCGCAGGCTTTAGCCTGCGCTGGATTACGAAATAGCGAGAACAAGCCACAAGCTTCAAGCTACAAGCCTTATTATGTAGACCCGGGCTTTAGCCTGCGTATTTGTGGGAGTCTCAATGATTGCGATCTGCGGAGCCATCCCAACCGTCGCAGGTTTTTCAAGAGGCTTCAGAAGGTGGTTTTGAGAGAGCTTCTGCCCCATATTTCATAACCTAAAGGGCTTGATACTGCGCTCCGCAGATCGCCATTGTCCAAAAACTGGGGTTTGACCCCCTCAAATACCTTCGCTAGAATTGCAGTCGGGAGTGGACCTTGATGGCAACAATCGCTCTTCTAACAGACTTTGGCGAACAGGATGTATATGTCGGCATTTTGAAGGGTGTCATCAGCGGTATCGCTCCACACGCCCAAATGATCGACCTGGCCCACAGCGTTCCTCCGGGGGATATCGCGAAGGCAGCTTTTGAGCTCCATCGATCGATCCCGTACTTCCCATTGGGGACCATCTTCCTCGCGGTTGTCGATCCGGGAGTCGGCACTGATCGCCGTCCTGTCGCCATTTCGTGGCCTGAAAGGATGTGCGTCGGTCCAGACAATGGGATCTTCACCTATCTTTTAGCGACCGGAGGGGAACCGACTGCCGTTGAACTCAGTTCCAGTGCGCATCGATTGGAGCAGGTCGGCAACACCTTCCACGGTCGGGATATCTTTGCCCCAGCGGCTGCGTATCTCGCACGTGGGGTGAAATTAGAAGAACTCGGTCCTCCGGTGAAGGATCTGGTTCGGCTTCCCCTGCCCCGGCTGGAGCTTATCGAAGGACCGTTAGTAAAGGGTGAAATTCTACATACCGACCGATTTGGGAATCTAATCACCAGTATTGGTGTATTGCGGCTTGAAGGCGATGATGTGCTGCTCGAACCTTGGCTACCGCACTGCCCACCTGCCCGACTTCCAGCTACTGGTTTGCGTCTACGTCTCCCAAATGGTGCTTATTTATCGATCAGCTCCACTTATGCTGATGTCTCCCCAGGTGAAGCAGTTGCCTACATCGGAAGCTTAGGACTTCTTGAGATCGCTGTGAATCAAGCGCGCGCTGTTGACGTCTTGCCTGTCACGACCGGTCAAGAAGTCGTACTAAGCTATAAAGGATGACACATGCCCAGCTTTCTAATTGAAGGCGGTCACCCGCTCCAAGGCGAAGTCACCCCATCAGGAAACAAAAACGCGGCTTTGCCCTTGTTGACCGCCTGTCTCCTTACAGACGAACCCGTGATCCTAAACAATATCCCCAACATCGGCGATGTGCAAACCATGCGTCACCTGTTGGAGAGTTTGGGAATGTCGGTCGAGGTGCTCAATCGCCATTCATGGCGACTGCATGCAGGTCAGATTCGGCGAGCTGATCTCGACCCCGAACTTTGCCGTCGGATCCGAGCCTCGATTCTACTTGCTGGTCCGATGTTGGGACGCAACGAAGGCATCGATCTTCCTCCACCGGGTGGTGATGTGATCGGACGTCGGCGCGTAGACACACACTTACTCGCCCTCACTGCTCTCGGTGCTGAGGTAAGCTACAGCGGACGAGAGTTACATCTGAACGCACCAAAGGGTCTCCAGGGAGCCGAAGTACTCCTGGATGAGGCCAGCGTGACTGCGACGGAAAACGCCATCATGGCGGCGGTCAAAGCCCAAGGGCAATCGATCATACGCAACGCGGCTTCCGAACCACATGTCCAAGATCTGTGTAATTTCTTGAATACGCTTGGGGCCAATATCGATAACATCGGCTCTAACACCCTCCATATTCAAGGAGTCGATAAATTTTATGGGGGTGAATTTACGATCGGTCCGGACTATTTGGAGGTCGTCAGCTTTATCGGAGCGGCGGTTGTCACAGGAGGGGAACTCCGCATCCGACAGGCTGCGCCACACCATCTGGACATGGTTCGTCTCGTGCTCGGACGTCTTGGGGTATCGTGGCAAGTAGAGGGCGAGGATATCTTCATCCCCGACAAACAGAAACTTGACATCAAACCTGATGTGGGGGGGAAAATCCCACAGATCAACGTCATGCCCTGGCCTGCCTTTCCCACAGATCTGATGAGCATC
>Ga0209635_10002900_pt1 | contig 13262 bp, 10 predicted proteins | sample DeeMarSWOR230_32_FD_187463 | JGI IMG/M metagenome (GOLD analysis project Ga0209635, IMG submission 187463) | Marine sediment microbial communities from White Oak River estuary, North Carolina - WOR-2-30_32 (SPAdes) (version 2) | ecosystem: Environmental > Aquatic > Marine > Intertidal zone >...
TGCCGACGTGACTAAGCTGGAAGACTGCCAAGAGGTAGTAAATGCTGTTGTTAAAGTCTATGGTCGATTGGATGTCCTGCACAACAACGTTGGCATCGATAGTAAGGGCTCTGTTGTAGATTTGGACATAGATGAATGGGATAGAGTGATGGAAGTCAATCTTAAGAGCATAATGCTTACAAGTAGATTTGCAATCCCACAGATGGTTGCTGAGGGCGGTGGAGTTATTATCAATATTTCCTCAACAAGCGCGGTCCGCCCTCGTGGCCTTACAGCTTACACGGCCTCTAAAGGAGGTGTTATATCCCTTACAAGGGCTATGGCCGCATCTCATGCTAAAGATAACATTCGCGTTAATTGTATTATGCCGGGTACCGTGTTTACACCAATGGTAGCTGAAGGTATGACTGACGAAGTACGAGAAAAACGTAAATTAGATGTCCCACTTCAGACCGAGGGTACAGCATGGGACATAGCATGGGCAGCAGTCTATCTAGCCAGTGACGAGGCACGATGGGTTACAGGTATAGTACTCCCTGTAGATGGTGGTCTTCTTCTGACAAGGCAGAAGTCGTGGTAAGGGCCAACAGACGGGAATTCAGTCAATTGGCGTAACCACATTTCGCGCGCACTAGTATATTATTTACTGATCGCATTGTTAGCAATCGCACAAATAGGACTACAGCCATGATGCATCTGCTGTATCGACTTCGCGTCAATATGATGATATATCTTGAGCTTTATACCCACATCCGCGTGCCCTAGTATTTCACTTATCTCTTTTATGTCAACCATGCTACCCCTCCACATTTTTAAACGACATCACGTCTTTGAGGATATATACTGCGTTTGAACGCGGATAGCGTATCTGTTACTCTTGACTATGCAATGAGTTTAAACTATTTCTATTTGTGAATAATTATTCCCACATATAGTCCTTCGGTTGGTATTGTTAATGGCCCCGTGTTTTGGAGGTGAGTTAAATTCATATCCTTAAAATATTGGACAAAGAAATAAAGATAGATTAATATCAGCAAATATTAACGGTGTTCGATAAGATATAAGCACAAGAAGCGATGAGACTATGTCAGCGAATTTTTTCATTCATATAATATTATGGTTACTGGGTTTCGTCTGCTTTTTTCAAATACCTTTCTGTAAAAATGGGAAAACGAAAAATGCCACTCGCCCCACCGCATCGATTGTTGTCCCAGCGCGTAATGAAGAAACAAATATTCCAAACCTTTTAAGATCTTTGAAGAGTCAGATAAAGGCTGGGGATGAGATAATTGTTGTGGATGACCATTCTGACGATAAAACAGCTGCAGTAGCGGAGCAAGAAGGGGCAAAAGTAATTAAATCCAAACAAATGCCACCAGGATGGACTGGCAAGACATGGGCATGTTATCAAGGAGCTCAGTTAGCTGCGGGTAGAATTCTTATTTTTTTAGATGCCGACACGGTAATTGAGGGCGGTGGGCTTGATCGTATTACTAGTAGTTACGGTGAGATAGATGGTGTGCTGTCAATTCAACCCTACCACAAGATGCGTAAGTTGTACGAACAATTGTCTGCCTTCTTCAATCTTGTTCTTATGGCTGCAATGGGTTCATTTACTATCTTGGGTAGGATGGTAAAGCCCATAGGATTATTTGGCCCCGTTATGGCACTAGAGAAAAAGCTATATTTGGAGAGTGGCAGCTTTGAGAAGGTCAAAGGTGAAATATTAGAGGATTTAGCTTTCGGTATTGAGTTAAAGAAAAAAGGCGGCAAACTCTATTGTTACGGAGGTAGAAATACTGTTTCTTTTCGTATGTATCCGGGTGGTATTAGTCAGCTTATCACCGGCTGGAGTAAGGGATTTGCCATGGGTGCAGTTAAGACCTCAATCCCGGTCCTCATTATGATAATCGCGTGGATAACCGGAGCTATTGGCACTACAAGACATCTTATTCAAGCCGTAATCATTACCGATATTTCACTAGCGACACTATGGGGGCTTCTATATGTTGCTTATGCTATTCAGATATACTGGATGCTATACAGAATAGGCAATTTCAAACCTTACACAGCATTACTATTTCCAATTCCACTGTTATTCTTTTTGATTGTTTTTACCTATTCCTTTATCATCATTTTCATACGTAAGAATGTGAGCTGGAAAGGCAGGACAATAGAAGTAAAGAGCAGAGGTAAAAATGCTGGTACATCTCCCGACATTCATCACCATACTGATTGATATTGCAGCCTGGTTTGTTATCCACATAGGTGTGTCATATATAATGTCGCGCCAACCCTTAGCTTCGTTCAATAAAAATTCCTGGTTTTATAGAAAACGCGATTGGGAAAGAAATGGGAAGTTATACGAGAGATTGTTTAGATTGAAATCATGGAAGAGAAGATTACCCGATGGGGCAGTGATATTCAAAAATGGTTTTGAGAAAAAACATTTGAAGGAAACCAACAAGGATTATCTTGATGCTTTCATACGAGAGACCTGTAGGGCAGAACTCACCCATTGGATTGTATTTCTATTCGGACCGCTATTTTTTATATGGAATCTGTGGTGGGTCGGAATAGTAATGATACTCTATGCAACCATAGCTAATTTACCTTGTGTCATTACTCAAAGATATAATAGGATCAGACTTCAAAGAATAGCCAGGTAATAACAGCTGCAACGTTCTATTACTTGGTAATGTTGAATATTCACAGCCAGAATTCCAAATAACCCTCCCCATTTTTAAACGGCATCACGTCTTTCGGGATATATATCGCTTTTGAATGCGGGTAGCGATGAATTAGTATAATAGAAATATGAATAAATCTCTCACGATTAATGTAAACGGGATTGGTTCGCTACTTATTGAGCAAAGCAGGCGAGCGAAACGATTGAGCATATCTGTGAAACCATTCCGAGGAGTTAGGGTTGCCGTGCCTCCCAAAATATCTTTCAACGATGCCATAGAATTTGTTCAATTGAAAAAGCGCTGGATACGAGATCACCTAACTAAAATCAAATTACACGAAACACAAAGCAGGGAACTTGCAGACTTATCTGCAACCATCGACAGAAAAAGAGCCACCAGACTGTTGACTCATAGGTTGAACAAACTTGCAAAAACAAACGGATTCACATTCAACGTAGTGACCGTAAGGAGTCAGAAGACACGATGGGGAAGTTGCTCCCGAAAGAATAATATCAGCTTGAATGTGAAGTTGGTGTTACTACCTGAGGATTTGGTTGACTACGTTATGCTGCATGAGCTTGTCCATACACGGATACCCAATCATAGTAATGGCTTCTGGGATGAGCTAAACAAATATGTCGGAAACAGCAAAGCCATAGCATCAAAGCTAAGGAAGTATGACCTCGCATTGGTATAGCCATCGATTCCCATCGAACTAGCAATGATTGAACCCCTATACCCTCCCCATTTTTAAACGACATCACGTCTCTTGGGATATATCTAGCTTTTAAAAGCGGATAGCGGAATGGTTAGTTTTGAATTAAATCCATGCATTTATCCCTATGTTCGTCCAGTGGTGACGGATTAATTGGACTTCCAGACTACTTAGGGAGTATTTATACTCCCTTTTCGTTCTCTGGGTAATAATAAATCATACGTTCTGCTACATATAAGCTTTCTATAGTGCTTGACAATTAAAAAACATCAATATAACATGTACCATCCTGTTAATAATCCAAGCATAACAGGAGGAAATATGGAAAAGTCAATAATCATCATAGGGGCAGGCTTGGCTGGCCTATCCGCCGGTTGCTACAGCCAGATGAACGGCTACCGAACCCAAATCTTTGAGATGGACATCAGGCCCGGTGGACTTTGCACGAGTTGGAAGCGCAAGGAGTACATATTCGATGGGTGCATCCACTGGTTGAAAGGCTCCCGTACTGGTAGGCTTCATCAGTTCTACCAGGAACTTGGAGCAGTGCAATATCGACGCATGGTCGACAACGAGGAGTTTGTTCGCGTCGAAGGATCTGGTGGAAAGACATTGGTTGCCTATGCGGATATTGATAGGTTTGAGCAGCACATGAAAGAGCTATCACCAGTGGATGCCGGGGTTATCGAAGAGTTCTGCAATGCCGCACGTCTATTCACCCGCTATGGACTAGATGAACTAATGCCAGAAAAGCCCGTGGAATTGATAGGACTGCTTGACTTACTCAAGATGATCAAGGTGATGCCGATGATGCGAGTCATGCGCAAGTACAACAAGATCTCGATACAGGATTATGCCCTCCGCTTCAGCGATCCCTTCCTGCGCGAGGCGTTCCCCCTTATTTTTGGGGATATGCCCGACTTCCCGATGTCTGTACTCCTTTTAACCATGGTGGATTTGCACAATCGTAATGCGGGTGTGCCTATTGGTGGTTCGCTGGAGTTCTCCAAAGCTATCGAGCGGCGGTACCTCGATCTGGGTGGAGAAGTCAACTACAAATCTCGCGTTGATAAGATTCTAGTTGATGATGACCGCGCTGTGGGTGTGCGCCTGGCAGATGGTATAGAGCATCGTGCCGACATGGTCATCTCCGCTGCCGATGGGCGCACCACCATTTTTGACATGCTTGAGGGGAGGTACATCAACGACAAGATCCGGCGCTACTATAACGAGTGGCCCGTCTATCGGGGATACTTCCAGATCTCACTTGGGGTGGCTCGAGATATTTCGAGCGAACCCCACTCATTTACTCTTCCCTTTGATAAGCCGATCAAAGTTGGCGATGTGACTCGCAGTTGGGTGCACCTGAGGCACTATTGCTACGACCCTACCATGGCCCCTTCAGGCAAATCGGTAATCGTGGCCTCCTTCGTGTTCCTTAACTATAAATACTGGAAGGAATTATATGAAGACCGCCCGCGTTACAAGGCTGAAAAGCAAGGTGTTGCAGATGCAGTGATTGACCAACTGGAAAAGCGTTTCCTTGGCATTAAGGATAATATAGAGGTCGTGGATGTAGCCACCCCAGTGACATATGAGCGATATACCGGTAATTGGCAGGGTTCCCATATGGGATGGGGGAACACGACTGAAACGATGGGTAGCAAGCCAATGAGCAGAACGCTTCCGGGGTTGGGCAACTTTTACATGGCAGGACAATGGGTTTACATTGGAGGCGGCGTGCCCGGGGCGGTTGCGTCGGGTCGGCAAACCATACAACTTATTTGCAGCAAGGATAAGAAAAAGTTTGTAACCAACACCCCGTGAAGGCTATCTTGGGGGTTTAGTGCTTAATATACGATATTTACCTTATCGCAGGTAGCCCTCTGACTTCCGCCGCTGGAAAAATCACGAAGCTAAACGGTATCGCCCACGAGTACGCATGACTAGACAGACATCCCGGTGTTTGTTCGAATGTAACAAAGTAGTAAAAATTCCAGCGTATTAAATTTTACTTTTACAGCTCCCCAGGCGAATCTTGACAACCTCTTTCCCCGGTATTATCATATGTGAATCATTATTACAGAACTCGTTCTCTGTCGAAAGCAGGAAAGGAGTATGCCATGAAGTTTCTAAATATTTTCCACTACAGGGATTCTTGGTACGAACTGCCGCCGGAGAAAAAGGCCGAGTTAACACAGGCGCAACTTACCTGGAACAGGGAACAGATGAAGGCTGGCAAAGTCAAGGAAATGTATCTTTTCGGGAACGGGCAGGGGGTCATGTGCATCTGGGAGGTTGCATCTTCCGAGGAGGCGATGCGGGCCAGCACGGATTGGCCGCTACAAAACTACATGACCCTCGATATAACTCCCCTGATCGAAATGGATGTCGCCATGAAAGTGCGGCAGGAGATGGCTTCCGCGCGTCGTTAAACAAGATTAATATGTTGTGTTTTAGGTGGAGTTCGACTCTCTCCCATCTCTACCAGGGAAATAGGCCAATCCTGAATTCAAACTAATATTTTCTATACGTGTACCTAAAATGGTAATCCTACGCGTGTTGGTATAATCATGCCATTGTTCGTGCAGTTGTGATTTTCACTTTATAGAAAAGGCAAACGGTATCAAATAGCTATGCGCATGGCTGGACACACATCCCTATGTTCGATTACTGATTGACAAACGCTGAAACGATATATAATATCAGCTTATGGGGCTTCGTTTTGTTCCGAAAACTCGATTAGGTAAATGGTCAACTGGATTGGTCGTAGCTTCCATTTTGTTTTTCGCACTGTGCCAGTTCCTGATTCCTTTTGAACCGTCCGACCCGCGATTCAATCCGGTTCCTGCCCTGGTTGCGGTTATCGTCGCCGCAGTTCTATCAGGAGCCACCTTGGTAACGGGTCTCATTAGTATAATAAAGAGTAAGGAGCGGTCTGTTGTTGTCTTCGTGAGCACGGCCATCGGCCTGTGGCTTACGATAGGAAACACTGTTGCCCTTCCTCAGATGTACTCCTATCTGTCTCTCTATCCCACGCCCTGAAGCTACCACGACCAGTCCTCAAACCCTTGGGTTTGTACAGAACTTGAGTTAACTATTAGCCAGATTGTTATTAGGGATAATATAAATTGTTCCTACAACCGAAGGTTATTAATAGATTTGGTTGCTTTTTGGGGTAGAATATTTTAGGACTCTTTACCGGAAGTATAATCGTAAGTACAAGAAATCAGCTACTTCCAAATATACGCATGAAAGGGCAAACATCCCGGTGATTACGTGTGAGTGTCAACTGCTATTTTTAAGCAAAAAAGTACAGGTGTATTGTGTTCAAGTCTCCGGGATGATTGCGACACAATACTTGCTCAACATTCAAGCTCAACCGCCGGTTGTATTTTCTGTATCACGAAACTCGTACCAGAACCCTCTTGCCCAAAGTATGAGATTGCTGGCGTCTTTTGTTCGGCTTCAACCTTGGTTACCCTAACACTCGCCGAGTGTAGGGAATCTTGCGGATCAAAATCCCCAACCCAAAACACAGCGGTACTGAAATTATGGATACGAAAATAAATTTCAGGATCGTCGGGATGCTTGTTGAGATGAATAAGATGTCCAGAGCAATTACGATGGTTTGATGGATGATGTAAACAGTGTAAACGCTGAGTGCCAGGGTACGAGCGAACCGTCCAGCTTGGGAGAAGCGCTCGTGGAAAAAAGGCAGCAAATAAGTAAGCACAGCAATCAGCATGACTGACTCCCAGATTGAATAAGCAAAAGATTGCCAATAAAAGCCGCCCAGAAATTTGTTAAACTGCTCATCTCCCTCTAGAGCCCCGCCCAGAATGGCGATAGCAAAAAACACAGGCAGCATGACCAGAGAAATGATACCCCAGCGTCGGGCTTGACTTTTCTTCAGCTGACTAAACCAATCGCCTCGGTAAGCTAGAATGCCCATAAAGAAGCAGAAGATGTAATGGACAAAATGCGCTAACTGAAAACCACCGATCCATTCGCCAACCGGATAGAAAATGCGCACACCAAATGTGAGCACAGCCAGTACAACGATTGTGAAGATCAATGCTCGATTGCTTGGAAATCGATCCGGGAAGAACTGGATAGCCTTATGTGATAGATCCCTGTCTGAAAAGATACGGTAGAGCGTATAGATAACTCCAAATAGCAGCAGTGCTTGCAAGAACCACAGGTGCCCCGGATCATATTCAAAACGCCAGGTAAACGGTATTTTCAGCCAAAATGACTGCACCAAGAACTGGTTGATATTGATGATTAACGTCGTGTAAACAAGCAAAGGGATCCCCAATCGTATGAGACGGTCGATTAGGAACGAGGTGGGACCTTTTTTCTCGAGAGATTGGGGAGTGAAATAACCCGCCAGCAAAAAGAATCCTGACATGAAATAACTTTGGTTCACTGCTGTGAAAAAAGTCAGGAAGATCGGGGTAATCGAATCCACAGACGGGTCACTGACCGCCCAAGAACCGCCCCCGCCGAATGCTATCGAGGAATGGTGAACAATCACGAGAGCCGTAAGATAGATGCGCAGGTTATCCAGGTAAGAGACTCTCGAACTGGTTTTAGGATTGGGTTGGTCCTTCATTTTTGCCCCCAAGATGTCTTACATTACGCTGTTAAAGACAGACAAGATGGTTTCTATGATATTGACTGACGTACTGTTCGTCACCACGATCCCGAAGGCTCAAATATTTTGAACCAAGCCCCATTAAGACTAAACATTGAACAGTTTAGCGCTGACATTATGCAGAGTCAAGCTTTTCCGCATATTGTGTGGACCATCATTTTTTCTACGGGAACTCATGTTTAATAATAAACGTCATTTACCATACAAGCTATGCCAAGGCACGTCAGCGCAATAATGTCAATGTTCGTGCAGGGGTGATTTTCACTTAATAGAAAAGGGAAACGGTATCAAATATTTATACGCATGAATGGACAGACATCCCAACGTTTGTGCAGTAGTAACTAGAATTCAACGACAGATATTAGAAGATGACTGGTAATGCTGTGTTAGAGCACTTATACTGTTTGCAGCGTCCGCATTGGAGTATACTCAGCGTGCATCTCTCTAATCGACTTCGCATTTACATGATGATAAATCTTTATCGTTATACCGACATCCGAATGTTCCAACATCTGGATAGCCGCTTTAATGTTAACCATAACCCTATACTCTCTCATTTTTAAACGACATCACGTCTTGCGGGATATATCTCGCGTTTAAACGCGGATAGCGGGATGGTTAGTTTGAGGTCTGACTGTCAATCAGCTGGCAGCGGGTGGATTCGAACCGCCGACCTTTTGGACTGCCAGTCTCGCTTGGGTTCATTTGTTACCTCCTGATGAATTCGTTTACAACTTAAATCTTTGTTAAAGCTACACAAGGCTAATCAAAAGGTTGGATAAGGTCAAGTGATTTTCGCATTGATTTGGGGACGAATAGGTTAATTCTAAGATTATGTCTCAATTTATGTAGTGACTTTTATTATTGCCCCGACTAATGCAAAAAGTAAGGCAAGGATAAATGATGCGATAGATGAATAAAAGAGCGGTCCTACTTTTCCGTTCTCCTCTTCAGTGATTTTTCGATATTGATTAACGTATTTAAAAATATAAATTCTGATAAGCAAATAGTTGATTTTGGTTCCACGCTTGGAAAGAAACGAAGTTATCATGATAGAGGATACAACTCCACAAAGAACACAAACTATGGCTAGAATTAAAAAAAAGTTACTCAAAATTTCCGCTGTCATAAATTTCCCTCACTAATAACATTTCTATTTCCGATGCATTATACAATTGCTTACGCCAATTTTCAGGAATATCACGAGAAGGTCAATAGGAATGTGATACAAGTTTTTGTTGTAAATATCTAATAGACGAATAATGAATGCAGTGATATAATTTTTACACTATTTTTATTGAATGAATAATACCAGTGCGTTGATATGGATATATTATTTTACGTCCTGATAGCTATTGTAGGTATTATTGCCCTATTCTTTATTATTAAAAAGTTAGCTGGTTGCCTTCTGAGGATTATTCTTATAATAGTTTTGTTAGTCGTTATTGCTTTGCTTATTTATATCCTAATCAGCTGTTAAAGGGGAGCGGTTATATCTTCTAAGTGATAAACAAAAAACCATGGCAGCGGGTGGATTCGAACTACCGACCTGGAACTTATGAGCCCACAACTCATTTACCCTTTTCATGTTAACAACCCTACACCCTCCCATTTTTAAACGACATCACGTCTAGCGGGATATATGCAACGTTTTAACGCGGGTAGCGGAACGGTTGGTTTGGATTCAATGTATTGACAAATGCGTAGATGGGAGTAAAATAGCATTTATCCTTTATGAAAGATATTTGAAAACAAGATAGTTGGTTAGGGATGCGCGATGTATCGGAGCGTTGGTGACCGCTAAAACGTAATGCGGTTGCTGGCGCTCTTTCTCATTGTGGTTATGATGACTAGAGGTCGATATATCAAATAATAAATATTGAGATTTTGTGAAGTTAGCATACGAAAAAGTTGTAACCAATGGGTAGGATAGCGAGACAGCGGCAGTTTAAAAGATTTGCAGCTATGTTGACGCTAGTTGTAATGCTAATAGTCGTTTTGTTCCTATCAGTAGTTCCGGAACCAGCCTTCACAGTCTCCTGGTCAGTAGAACCTATCCCGAGCACCGATGACTATGTCTTGTTCCCAGGATCTGACATAGCTGATTTGACTGTTACTTGGGATGGCACCATATACGCCGTTACCGGTAACGACGCTTATTGCTACAGGTCTACCACTGAGGGTTTAACTTGGTCCCAGTTGAATATGAACTTCGGCGCGACTCTCAGGTTTGTTGAGGTTGCCCCTGATGATCCTGACTTTTTTGTTGTTGCTAGTGGTACTACGGTTTGGTACACCCCCAACGACGGCACCACTTGGTTCAGCCTAGGCAGACCCAACGGGATTGATGCTATAAACGACATAGCTCTGTCAGTAGAAAAAAACGGGAACCACTTCGTGGCTGCTGCTGGAGAGGACGGTGGCAATGCCGAAGTGTGGACCTACGAGATAGGCGCGAGCGGAGCCACTTGGCAAAATCAGAGCACAGAGGCGACGTTCTCGACAGGTGAAATAGCTCTTGCGGTAGAGTTCTCCCCCAATTTTTATTCAGACCAGGTGATAGTGGCGATAGTGGGGGATACGGGTGCCAATACCATTGAATTCCAGATATACAGCTTTAATACGGATGAGTGGAACTCCGGCGCTTTCGCAGCGTATCCGGTGAATCTAGTGCAGGCATCCGAAACCTTTTCCACTTTAAATTCCGCGTCAATTGTTATGGCTCCAGATTATCTGGGCAGCGATGATGCTATGCGGCTTGTCTTTGTCGGCTTGACCGTCGACTCTGGAACCGCCATGAAAACGTCAGGTATATTCCGCCTTGATGACGACGACGTTGACGTGCTCAAGGGCGAGAAGGAAATTCACAGCGTTGACTTTGATGGGATGAATCTAATCGCCGGCGCATACGATACTAATAGGGTTTTCCACAGCTCTGATCCACTGGTATCATCACCAACCGTTAATAGTTCTAATAGTGTAAAGAGTCCAGGCGGTGTGAACAGAACGATCGTTGCCTTTGTCGGTGAGAACGTGGTGGCCGGAACCTCGGGCGATGAGAGCGCCCTTGCCATTTCCAAAGACAATGGTGGGAATTTCAATGATATCAGCCTAATCGATACCGCAATTACTAAGATGGAAGATATCGCTGTCTCGGCTGATGGCAACAAGGTCTATCTGGCAACCAATGATGGCACTGACCTGAGCCTGTGGCGGCGTGTTTCATCTTGGGAAAGGGTTCTAAGCCGTCCTTCCAACACTGGTTACATCGTCCGCATTGCCCCGGAGAACTCGGATGCGGTCTACGTAGCTAAGAGGAATTCTATCACTCTCTATCACACTCGGGATGGTGGAGAAAGGTGGCTAATCCGCAATACCAAATACGATTTTCAGGACATGGCAGTAGAAAACGCCGATGTTGCCTATATCGCTTTGTATAACCAGACGGCGGTAAGTAAGACGACTAACGGCGGCTTTACCTGGAGCACGCCTCAGTCCACCGGTCTTACCGTTAATATCCACATGATTCGCAGCCTCGGCAGGGACAGGGTAATTGTTGGCAGCGTGGATGGTTATGTAGCCTGGTCTACTGACGGTAATGTCACTTGGAACTGGATCGATACTAAACTCAATGGATCCGGGGATGTTCATGTAACCGCCAGTGGCCTAGCCAATGGCGACTATATCTATGCCGCAACAGCGACAGCAGCGACCAAGGTAGAGCGTTGGCAGATTGGTAGCAGTACGGCCTGGGAAGATATGATGGCGCCCACTACCGGTAATTTCAGAGCTTATGGCATAGAGTTGCATGAGGGTGCACTCTATGTTGCCAACTCTGATAGGAAAGCTAACAGCGAGATTCTGCGGGCACTCAACCCAAGTACAAACATGGTTGCTTGGGGCACTATTGCCAGCCTTGGTACAACATTTACCACTGAACCTTCAGCGCTCAGGGTAAGCACTGGAAGTACAAAGCTGTGGGCGATTGATAATTTGGGGCCTTTACTTGCAAGTTACACTGACTTTATGCCTGATATTACAGTTAGTCCTTCTCCTATGGACTTTGGTTCGCCAGTGGCAGGTTCATCAAGCTCACCACTGACAATAACCGTTACCAATACTGGCACCGCTGACCTCACTATCAGCACAATAACGATAGGTGGAGCCAATGCCGACCAATTTTCAATACAGAATGATAGCTGCTCGGGACAGACCATAGCTCCTGCTAGTTCAGCTACCCTTGAGGTAGTCTTTAACCCGACTTCAATTGATATCAAATCAGCTACTCTCTCCATACCATCCGATGACCCTGATGAGGCCACGGTCGGCGTAGCCTTGACTGGGATAGGAACACCCGACATTCTACCGGAGATAGAAGTAAGTGTTTCACCTGATACACCTCCTACTACAGAAGATAAGATTAGCATCACTTTTGCGGTCGCAGACTCGAGTGGTATCGAAAGGATTGAGATATTTGAGAACACCGTTAAAGTATTCCAATATCCAACCCTACCTTGCACGTATATCGGAGGGCCTTATCCGGAAGGAATTGTGACCTATGAAGTGGATATATACATTACCGCGGAAATGTACGCTAAAACAGGCTATTTGAGATATAAGAGATTCGCGATAGATATTCCGATTCTTCCTGCACCCAAACCGCAGCTGCCAGACCTAGCCCCGCTCAATATAGGTTGGAAAGTCGATAAAGAAGACCGCCTGTTGATAATCATTGTTCAAGTTGGAAATGTCGGCGATGCGGGGGTTCCAAGAACTGTCGTACAGGCCAGAACCCTAGTTGCTGAATGGGCCGCTGAAGCTGTCGTGCCCGAACTGAATGCAGGCAACAGCGCGGAAGCCCTGATTAAACTAGCTATCTCTGACGAGTTGTGGGGAAGAAGTTATTCGTTCCAAGTGGGCGTTGACCCGCGCAACGAAATCAACGAGCAACGTGAGGATAACAACTGGCAAGACATCCAGGTTATCGTGCCACCGGAACCATTGACACCACCGGAACAAGAACTGAAACCAGAGCCAGAACCAAAACCGGAAGCAGGACCAGACGTGATCCAGATAGTGTGGAAGGTGACAGCAGGTGTAGCCGGCGGTGCTGCAGCAATTGGTTTTGCCATGGGCTTACGCCATTTCATCAAGGTACGCCAAGCTGCCAGGATACACCAATATAAAAAGTGGCAAG
>Ga0209635_10002901_pt1 | contig 13262 bp, 11 predicted proteins | sample DeeMarSWOR230_32_FD_187463 | JGI IMG/M metagenome (GOLD analysis project Ga0209635, IMG submission 187463) | Marine sediment microbial communities from White Oak River estuary, North Carolina - WOR-2-30_32 (SPAdes) (version 2) | ecosystem: Environmental > Aquatic > Marine > Intertidal zone >...
GGCCGCCACTGGAACTAACAGGATAAATGATTCCCGAGAAACCGGCGGAACTCAAGGCCCAGACCCATAAAGAGCCAGCCTTTATCGAGGTAGCAGATGCCCCGACGACGGCGACAGATTTGGGGTAAAAGATAGGCTCGAATTCCTTAAGCTTTTCCTCAAACAAAGTTAAGTCTCGGAAACCTCAATACGTCTGGTGAAATCCAAATTTAGCTAACTTCTAATTATCATTCCAGAATTATTCGGGCATCAACAGCAACAGCCTTATCGGGATAGGCGAATATGGGATTAAGGTCGAGTTCTTTTATATGAGGATTTTTCTCTATAAACTGAGATACCTTGACTATTAGCTTTTCCAATGCTGGGATGTTAGCTGGCTTTTGGCTCCTGTACCCTTCCAGTATAGGATATCCCTTTATTTCTCTAATCATTTCCCTGGCATCCCTTTCAGTAACCGGGACTATTCTGAAGGAGACGTCCTTTAACACCTCTACCATTATACCGCCGAGCCCAAACATGATTACAGGTCCGAATTGTGGATCCGTGCTCATACCGATAATTACTTCTACTCCTGGCGAAGCCATCGGTTGTACCGATACACCTTGGATTTGGGCTTCAGGGTATGCCTGTCTAATGGAGGATATAATCTCGCTATATGCCTTTCCTACCTGTGTAGCATTAGCTAGTCCCAATTTAACACCGCCAGAATCGCTTTTGTGGACTACATCGGGGGAATTTATTTTCAACACTACAGGAAAGCCCATTGCTTTGCTTATGGAAATAGCCTCCTTTTTACTTCGAGCAATCTTCGCTTCAACAACCGGTATCCCTGCTTTCTTAAGAAGCTTCTTTGATTCGACCTCCGTTAACATATTTTGGCTCTTTACCATCACTTATCTCCTTCTATCAGTGTGATTAATTTAAAATTAGCCCTTTATTGTAACTCGTTATTCATTTTTTCTCTAGTGGGTTTGTGGTTCGGCTTATTCATTGAAGTAAAGAAACCAGGCTATCATCTTGGCTTGCACAGGACTTCCTTGACTTTCAACTCAAAAAAATCGTGTGTGTGAGCTGGCTGAACGACCAGTGCCGTATCTGCTCCCCTCGCTGTACCGCCGATAGAGATTACCTCTTCATCTGTCCTTATGAGACCAGCATCGGCAGTCATAAGGGCTATCTCACACGCTACTTTGGTGCCCTGCCCAAAGACCCTTAGGGTATGAGCTATAATCTCGTCCACCTGGTAGGTATTGAACTTACGGCGAACTGCCCTGCCCACCCCACCAAAGGCATGGGTGGCAGTTAGAATTACTCCTCCCTTCTCCAATATCTTAGCCTTGTTTTGTGGGGTTAATTCCTGGACATCGGGAGCTTGCAGTCCTGTAGTATGAGTAACTACCACTACCTTATAGTTGGCAAATGCGTTCACTGCCTTTACTCCGGTTTCCCCGCTGGTAGAGGCTAATATTATGGTTTTTATCCCTAATTCCTCGGCTCTCCTCTTAGCTACCTCAAAGGTTTTCTCAGTGTTTTTACTTCCTGGTTCAAGAAAATAGATACTTTGGATTCCCGTCATCTTGGAATTGATACCTCCTTTTTTTGTTATAATATCTTACCAAATATAACAGATGAAGCTCGTTTTTCTCCACGGTTCAGGTGCTTACAGGGGCGTCTGGCGTTATCAAACCGACTACTTCCCAGATAGCGATGCCATCAATTTACCTGGACACTTTCAGGGTCAGACCCTTAACGGCGTAGAAGAATATGTTGAATGGCTCAGGAATTATATCAAGGGGAAGGGATATAAGGATGTGGTCTTAGTGGGGCACTCCTTTGGTGGAGCTATCGCTCTAAAGTATGCCCTAGAATACGCCCAAGAGCTGAAGGGGATTATTATCATCGGCAGTGGAGCTAGGCTGAGAGTTCACCCTCAATATTTGGCCACATTGGAGGAAGCTATTAAGGGCAATCTACAAGAATGGTATCAACAGATAATGGTTGGCCATCGCTTAACCCCTGAGGATTATCAAAGGGAAGTGATAGAAAAACGGAAAGCTATTGGTCCGGCCGTCATGCTCAATGACTTTCTTTGCTGTGATAAGTTTGACCTCATGGACAAGGTTCAGGACATAAAGCTACCTGCCCTTATTATCTGTGGTGAGTTGGATGTGATGACTCCGGTGAAGTACGCCAACTACTTAGGCACCAAGCTTGCCAACTCAAAGGTGGTGATTATCCCCCAAGCAACCCACCTCGTCTTCGCTGAGAAATCGGAAGAGGTAAACAAAGCGATAGAGGATTTCGTTAAGGGGATACCCTCCTAAATTTATTTGGTATCCAGGATGGAATTTTTACAGACCGAAAGTGGAGAAGGAAACGAAGCGGCAATCTAGAATCTCCCTCTCGCGTTTTATAGTAAAAAATTCCTTCCAAAGCTGAAGCCATGGTCTTGCAGTTTCGGGTTGACCTATATCAAGCGATTTATAGTGGAACGATTTCTGCATGGTCATAGTATACTGCAGTGGAGGGATGGCTCAGCTTGGGTCTACTTTACCTTGTCCGCAATTGCTTGATTTTTTATAAAATGTTTATAGAGCTGCATTATCATGTGTTGGCACGAAGCCATCAAGAGTCGGTTCAACTAGTAGAGAAATCCCGTTGTATATAAATATATGTCTCCCTGAATATGTTTCTCGCTGATTGCCTTAAGCCTTGTTGATAATCACTAATAAAGGTATAATCGCCATGCCAAGAGGACTCCACAAAGTATATATTAAATAATTCTATTCTTAAGTTTTAAAGAGAGATGGTCTTTTCCACAATACCAACAATTTTTGGATTGGGGCTGGGGCACGAGTCGCCCTCGCCAAAAAGGCACCACGTCCAACCGTTATTGGTGTACATATGATGGAGTATAGGAAAACGATCATGATCAATCTTCATCAGATCACCATACAGATGTTTTATACCTGTACTGGCAGCCCATTTTTCTATTTCTGTTAGTAGCTTTAAACCTATACCGTTGTTCCGGTACTCAGAATCAATGCGAAAATCGTCCAGTTTGGCTTCGCCTGATTTACCCACAGTGCAGCACGCGGAGCCTATACGCCGACTCTTTGCGTTCACTCTCATAGCGGGCCAGACCTCGAAGCAGGCGACTCGCTGATCAGCAACTTTGTCTACCCGCACGGCAATAGACCATTTTCGCATCCTCTTATCTATCACCGTAGCCAATGTGGTGAATTTGCTTGACACCATCGGTTCCTTTCTGTTTAAATTCTTCGATAGGAATCTATTCCTACCTAATTATAACCATTCTTTGTGCCAAACAAAAGGTCAGAGCTTCCTCTATTGCTTACTTATTCGATACTTTAACCATTAGCAAATAATGCTAGAATTTCCAGTTCCAGCCGTATAAAATGTGTTTGTCCAGATTTATGTATCCCCCATTTTTAGTTTGCCCTGGTATTACTTTTACAACTATTTTACCACCTCTTCAATTTACAAAATATTGTACTATACTATTACAACCCATTACTATGTATATTACCACTTGTCACTTCACCATAAAGTCGTGATACAATCAGATAAAGCCTACATATTATCGATACCGGGGAATTACTAATATGGCATTACAAAGATTAGACAAGAAACGTATGGATTTACTTGTAGCTATTTCTGCCTTCGAAACCTGGTGGGCATACTACAGTATGAGTAGTGGCAATGCATTTCAACAAGAAGTTAAGGAACATGCCAAGTATCTTCTTAAGAACATTTATGAATTGTCCAAATTAGATCCCGGAATAATTGATAAGGATACTATAAAATACGAAGAGGTTAAAACAGGTTTTACCATAAAAGATACCCTCTCTGGATTAAAAGATTGGGCTGATGGAAATGCTCAAGTCCCATTTGGAACATTTATGCAAATAAGGTTTTTTTGGCTTTCCTCTTGTTTGCTCTGAGGCTCTATTTATCAGAAAAGCTTGGATTAAAAGTCCCGCGTACCTTGCTTTTTTCGTTTGATGAATTTCGACATTCAGAACGTTATTTACGATGGTCACCACATTTACCTATATCCAGTATGTACTGGTATTCGGAGGGTTTCGACGAATCGAAACTCTCCGAATCACAGACTGTCGTTGTTTACGGCGATATTAGACGTTCTCAAGACCTTATGACTTATACCGTAGACCACAAGCTTTTTGAGCAAATGATGATAAGGTTTTTCGATACTACACGCGACCTGCTTAATAAAAATTATGGTATCTTCGACAAGTTTACCGGTGATGGATTTCTTGCCTATTTTAATGAATATTTTTGCCAATCACATAATAAAAACTTTTTAGATCGTTTCTTGGATTTTGCAAAGCAATATATTGAGGCAAATCTATCCTTATTCGCAGAATGGAAGAGGCATTTACGAAGACTACCAGATACAGAAATTATGGTTTCACTAGGAGCTGATTTAGGCATTGTCTATTATGGAGACCTTAGTGGTCATCTTGTCTGCATAGGTGATGCTGTCGTGTGGGCAGAGCGTATGTGCTCCGCTTCTTCTGCTGGTGAAATTTACGTTAACAATTTATTAGCAGATGCAATGGAATCTAGGAAAGATATCAGACTATCTTTAGTATCAGGAACTACTAAATTGGGTGAGATTTTTAAAGCTTCGAAAATCGAATTCATATAATCTTCTTGCTTTTTGCTAACAAACTTATCATCACCTCACCTCGAAAAACCAAAAGGTACTTAACGGTACGAAGCGAAGCTAAATTACCAATCAAAAGGTATCAAGAATTACTTCTTTTCACATTCAGGAACAAAGTGCTTGTATATTGTGGTTGGTATATCTAACATACACAGAAAGCCAGATAAAAAATCGGGTAAGTATCATCTCTTCTGGGTAATGAGCTGCTATCCTGGTTGCTCAACAGTTGTTTTGGAGTGCCGGAAGTGAGCTTCCGGGATACCATAGGTTATCTGGTGGGTCTAAGTAGATATTGGTAGTGGAATGCAACCAGAATACTGCATCAACAAAATCAAAGCAAGCTGAAAAGCAGAGTAACTGGCAATCCATGTGGAACTTTTGCTGAACTTCTATATTAGTATAACCATAGAGAGTTCGATATAATGTCAGTCAGATGAAAGTCAAAACGTACATGTCCCAACAAGGCATCTTGCCTCGGGGCTTCGTCAAGCGAGTGAAAAAAATTGTCGGGGATGAGCACTTTTCACAGCAAGAAGCCGACCTCATCTCATACAGTCTGGACTACTGGTTGTACGGCGTATTCCTTTCTCAGAAGGGCGACTTGCCAGCGCTTCCTTCTGCCGTCGTCTCCCCGGCATCTAATGCCCAAATACAGAAAATAGTTCGATGTGCCAGCCAATACAAGGTGCCTATCACACCCTTTGGCGGAGGCTCTGGCGTGCTCGGCGGAGCAATCCCTCTTGATGGAAGTATAGTATTGAACCTGCAGAGAATGAGCAGGTTCCTCAATTTAGACGAGCTTTCGCTGGTGGCTGAGTTCGAAGCGGGGATAATAGGTGCCAATCTTGAACTTGAACTGAACAATCGGGGGTATTCAGCAGGCAATATTCCACAGTCCCTTTTTTGTTCCACCCTGGGAGGCTGGATTTCTACGAGGGCAGCTGGGCAGTTCTCCACAAAATACGGAAAAATCGAGGATATGGTGTTGGGTATGGAGGTTGTGCTGCCTGATGGCAAACTGCTGGACATCAGGTCTGTTCCCAGAAGGTCGGTTGGGCCTTCTCTGAAAGACCTTTTCTTGGGTGGTGAAGGTACGCTTGGCATTGTAACCAGGGCAACCATTTCGATTCACCCCCTGCCCAGGCTGACAATCAAACAGTCGTTCGTATTCCCTTCGATTGAGGTGGCTGTTGACGTCGTGCGTCAGATTTTGAGGGCTGAGGCCAGACCTGCGGTGGTAAGAATCTTTGACGAAGCGGAGAGCGAGAGATATTTTCCCGAAATAGGAAGAAAGGTGACAACAATCTTCATATCCGAAGGGGAAACTGAGTATACTGATCTCGACGGTAAGGTCATTAGGCGTATAGCTAGAGAAAACGGAGGAAAATCACACGGGGAAGAACCCGTCAACATCTGGCTGCAGAAACGATTTGATATCGGGCTCGGGCCTGTCCTGATGCAATATGGTGGGATTGTTGACACCATCGAGGTGTCTGCCTTATTCAAAGATGCCGCGAAGTTGTACAAGGATATGGTTACTTCAATGAAGGCAGTTGAAGGCGTGCTGGAAGTCTCCGGGCATTACTCGCACTTCTATCGAGAAGGCGCTTGCCTGTATGTCACCTTCGCTGGCATCCCCAAAGAACCTCTACGTTACTATCAGGACACCTGGGATGCTGCCATGGAGGCTACGCTAAAAAACAACGGATCGATAAGCCATCACCACGGCGTTGGTTTTTGGAGAATGCAGTATATGAAACAGGAACTGGGCGACAGTGGAGTAGGGCTTTTGAAGTCGATAAAGAGCGCACTCGACCCCGGAGGCATATTGAATCGAGGAAAACTAATCGATGGCGGAAGACAAGAAAGAGACTGAAAAACTTGCCAGATGTGCCATGTGCGCCGATATGTGTAAGTACAATTGCCCCACATATCTGGCTATGGGAAGAGAAACTCTGAGCCCTCAAAAGATAGCTCGACTCATCGTGTACAATGAGAAAGGCTTGCTAGAGGATGAAGATGGCTTCCTTGACCTGATGTTTCAGAGCGCTATGTGTGGGGCGTGCAGTAGGCACTGTATCTATGGTGACTATGACCTGAGGAAGTTTATTCACAAGGCGAGGGTCAAAGCCTTTAGCAACGGGGTCATTCCAGAAGATGTAAGGAAAAGGGTAGAAACATTTAAGAAATTTGGAAATCCTAACGGCGAAAGGGGAGTTATAGACAAAGGGTCTGGCGATTATGGCTATTTTATTTCCTGTTCTTCGTACAAAGACGAAGACTTATTGAAGGCTATGGATACAGTGCTTTCGAAATCAAGGCGTAGAATCAGGCAGTTTGGCGGGGGAGATATCTGCTGCGGTGCTCCTCTGTACTATGCGGGGGATATGGACGGATTCAGACAAGCCTCGCTGAGAATGAAAGCTGAAATTGAGACAAAGCAGGTGCGCAGGATTGTTGTTGATTGCCCCACCTGTCTCAAGATGATGACGGAAATCTATCAACAAATAGGAGTCGAATTGGATGTGGAATTTATACATACAACGCAGTTCATAGAGGCGCTCCTCAAACAGGGAAGACTGGGTTTTAAGAAGGAGAATAGGGCTGTTGCTTTACACGATCCATGCATTTTATCGTATGATCTGACAATAGCTGGTGTGCCCAGAGAAATTATCACAGCACTGGGCTTTAATCTGAAAGAACCGGCTTACTCGGGCGAACACACCCATTGCTGCGGCGCAGCTTATGGCGCAAAGATTGGCAACCATCGCCTTAAGGATGCGGTGACTTCTATGAGGGTGAATGAACTCAGAAATACTGCTGCGGATATTTATGTTACAACCTGCCCCACTTGTAAATCGGTATTATCTGAAATCAACATGAAGTATATAACGGAACTGATCGCGGAGAGGATCATTGCAGAGCAATAGACCGCTGGCGCGCGAAATACAGGGCGAGATAGAGAAGGCAATCGGCGAGAAGGTTGCAGTCTCGATGAGAGATGGCATTGCCAGGCTGCGCGGACACTTATCATCGCATCAGGCTGCTGTGGAGGCCGGGCACCTTGCTGCAAGCTTCGATAAGGTACGGGAAGTAGTGAACGACGTCGTGTTCCCTGGGAAGATGCGCTTCAAACCCCCGCGCAAGGTTTCAGAGGAACTCACCGGAAGGGAATTCGATGTGATTGTCGTCGGTGGCGGCGTGATTGGCTTGGCGGTGGCTAGGGAGCTTTCGCAGTTAAATCTGAGCATTGCCTTGTTCGAAAGGCATAACGATGTAGGAATGGATCAGACTACTCATAGCTGCGCAATGATACATCCTGCAATTCAGGCAGAGTACGGCACACTCAAATGGCAGATGAATTACAAAGGCAATGCTATGTGGGGTGAGGTAGCCCGTCAACTGGATGTAGATTTCAAGCGCATAGGCACGCTGATTGTGGCGGAGAATCCAGAGGAGGAGGCATTGCTTCCTTATGCACGGGATACCGCCATAAAACATAACGACCCTGAGCCGAAGTTGTTGGACAGGGAGGGGTTGGACAGGATTGAGCCGGGTCTGGCGGCGAATGTTAGAAAAGGTGTACTAGTCTGGAACACAGGCATTATATCGTTGTTCGAGCTGCTCATTGCCTATGCAGAGAATGCGCTATCAAACGGCGTTAGCATCTTTCTGGATACAAGCGTCATAAGAGTTCAGACTGAAGATTACAGCATCAAAGCAGTTGATACCACCAGAGGTACAGTAAAGGCTAGAATACTGATAAATGCAGCCGGGCTGTATGCTGACAAGATAGCGGAGTATGCCGGCGATAGGTTCTTCACTATCCACCCCAGGAAGGGCGATACCATTATTTTCGACAAGTCGTATCAGCCTGTGCACACTGTTTTCGCTCCGGTCAGTCTGGCAGCGGAATCAAGGGAGAATAGGTATACCAAGGGCGGAGGCATTATTCCTACAGTGGATGGCAATCTTCAATTCGGGCCAACTGCTATTGAAGTGTGCGACAAGGAGGACGTGTCAACTACCTCTGAGGGATGTGATAGTTTGTTCGATAGACTTGCGCCGCTACTGGAGCGTTTGAAACCTGACTACGAAAAACCGGACAAAGGGAAGATAATCACCCAGTTCGCCGGATGTCGGGCAGCCACTTATAAGGAAGATTTCATCATAGAGCCTTCCCGGAAGGTGCGTGGTCTGGTGCATGCCGCCGGGATTCAATCGCCGGGCTTGGCTTCCACACCGGCCATCGTGGAACGGGTGCTGGAAATCATTCGAGAAGAGTGGCATCCATCTGTCAATGATAAGTTCAATCCTCTAAGAAAAAGACAGGTGCCTTTTTCGGAGCTGGACCTGAAGCAACAGGACGAGCTTATTCGGGATGATCATCGATACGGGCACATCGTGTGCCGCTGCGAAAATGTGAGTGAGGCTGAAGTTGTGCAGGCACTGCACGGCGAGATTGCTGCCACAAGCCTTGATGGAGTGAAAAGGAGGACGAGGGCTGGGCAGGGCAGGTGTCAGGGCGGTTTTTGCACGCCCAGGGTTGTGGAGATAATCAGCAGGGAGATGGGCATCGGGAAGGAAAATGTGGTTAAAAGCGAGGCGAAATCTTATATCCTGAGCGGGAGGACTAAATGAGCGAGAAAATGAAACACTTCATTGTCATCGACGGCGGTACACAGAATATCAAGGCATTTATCTTTGATGAAAACGGAAACGAAGTCCATGGCGAGTCATCGCCTGTAGCCCCTTACTTTGCACTGCAGCCTGATTTTGCCGAACAGGATGCCGAAGCTTATTTGCGGATAACGCAAAAGGTAACCAGGAGTTTGGTACAGAATTCGGGAATATCGGCGGATACTCTTGCCGCCGTTGCCATCACAACGCATAGAAGCACTGTTGTACCAGTTGACGAGAATGGTAATCCAGTTCGCTCTGCTATTACCTGGCTGGATGAGCGCAAGACTGAGGGACTGAGGTTACCCGGCGGTCCCGTTATGTCGCTTTTTTTCAATGCAGCCGGAATGGCAGAAAAGCTGAAAGAGTATCAGAGGAGGTCGAAATTCAACTGGCTCAAGAGGCATGAGCCTGAGAATTACGCCAGGACATTCAAGTTTCTCACCATTTCATCGCACATCTTCCACTCGTTGACTGATGAGTTTAAAGACTGTTCCTCAATGATTGTGGGAGTGTTCCCCATCGACCTGAAAAGGCTTCAATGGCATCCGTGGAAGATCGTCTATGAAATTTTCGGCGTGGAGCGTGACAGGCTGCCTGTGCTGGTCTCACCTGTGGAGGTTGCCGGCACGGTCTCGGAGGAAGGTTCGCGCCGGTTTGGTGTTCCACAGGGCCTTCCTGTAATCATAGGTGCAGGGGACAAGCAATCGGAGTTGCTGGGAGCCGGGGTGACGACTGGTAATATCGCGGAAATCAGCTATGGAACTGCGGCGGTGATTGAATTACTGTCCAGCAAATATGTAACCCACCCAAGGATGGACTTCTTTACCTGGGGAGCCGCTATTCCCAGACACTGGGCACTGGAAGGTTTTGTAGGCAGGGGGTACTGGATGGTCTCGTGGTTTAAGAGCGAATTTGGGAAACGTGAGGAGGATGAGGCTTTGAGACTGGGTCTGGCGCCGGAAGTTGTACTCGATAAGCAGTTAATTGATATCCCGCCGGGTTCAATGGGCTTACTGGTGCAGCCTTACTGGCATCCACGCGAAAACGACCCTCTGTCGAAGGGAGCCATGATTGGTTTCTCCGGCGAACACACCAGAAAACATATTTACAGGGCAATTATAGAGGGGATTGGTTACGAGTTACGGAGATTGGGTGAATTGATTGCGAAGCACTCGGGCAGTGCCATAACCGAATTGAGGGTCGGCAGTGGAGGTTCCCAAAGCGATGAGATTATGCAGATTACTGCTGATATCTTCGGCCTGCCAGCCAAGAGGATGCATACCAGCAATCTTTCGGCACTGGGAGCTGCCATCGATGCTACGGTGGCATTAGGAATCTACAAGAACTTTCCTGAGGCCGTGGAACAGATGGTTAGGGTCAGGACTGCTTTCCAGCCAGTAGATGAAAACACCAAAATCTACGACCGATTATTCAGGGAGGTGTATTTCAAGATGTATCCTAAGCTCTCTCCACTTCACCGAAAGATTGCTGAAATAACAAATTATCCGAAGCTGAAATAGTACATTTCGACCTTTCAAAATGATAATGGAAGCTGATGTAGCGGTCATTGGGAGCGGTCCTGCAGGACTAACTGCCGCTATACATGCTCACAAGAGTGGCGCCAGGAAAGTCCTGCTCCTTGAAAGGGAGGAGGAGCTAGGTGGTATTCTAAAGCAGTGCATCCATAACGGCTTCGGGCTGGAGCAGTTCAAGCAGGACTACACTGGCCCCGAGTATGCCGAGCGTCTTATCAAAGATTTAGAGAAGACTGATGTGCAATACTTCCTGAACACACTGGTAACCGATCTCTCGTCAGACAGGGTTATAACGGCGCTCAGTCCTGAGCATGGTACGCTTGAGATTAAGGTGAAAAGCATAGTCCTTGCTATGGGGTGCCGTGAACGCACCCGAGGTAGCATCGGCATCTCAGGCACACGCCCTGCGGGCATATTGACCGCTGGGGTAGCACAAAGGTTCGTCAATATAGACGGCTACCTTCCGGGGAAAGAAATTGTCATCTTGGGCTCCGGTGATATTGGTCTCATCATGGCGAGAAGGCTTACGCTGGAAGGGGCCAAAGTCATCGGGGTATACGAGATAATGAACTATACGGGCGGGTTGAAGAGAAACATCGTGCAGTGCCTCAACGATTTTGATATACCTCTCTACCTCTCCCACACAGTCACAGAGATAAGAGGTAAAGAGCGGGTGGAAGGTGTGGTCGTTGCAAGGGTTGACAGTAATTTCCATCCAGTCGAGGAGAGCGAGAAGTTAATTAAATGTGACACATTGCTGCTATCAGTGGGATTGATTCCAGAGAACGAACTCTCAAAGAAGGCTGGCGTAGAGCTCAGTGCTACTACCAGAGGTCCTGTTACCACAGAGATTATGGAGACCTCGATACCCGGTATATTCACCTGCGGCAATGTCTCCACAGTGTTCGACCTCGTTGACTATGTTGCGCAGACAGGCGCCGCTGCTGGCGACTGTGCTGCGCGATATGCATCAGGCGGTCTGAGTGGAAGTAGAAAGTCTGTGGACATTGTAGCAGGCGAGAATGTGAGATTGCTGTTTCCCCTGCGCTACGGTTTTCAGGATGACTTGGTTTTGTTTATTCGCGCTATGGAGCCGGTGGAAAAACCTGTGACTATAGAGGTAGCGCCGTTGGATTCAAAAATCAATAGACCATATGCTCGACCCAACGAGATGCTGAGATTGAAAATTTCCAAGGGGAAGCTCGCTGAGGTTAAGCAACCCATCAGGGTCAGTATAAGAGAAAAGTAGCATGGCTACCGAGAAGAGACACTTTGTCTGCGTGGTTTGTCCTATCGGATGTGAGATCGATGTAGTCCACGATGGCAGCAAAATCATCTCCATGGAAGGCAGTAAATGCAAGAAGTCTGAAGAATTCGTGAGCCAGGAACTGGTTGAGCCAATGCGTATATTGACCACGACCGTCCGAATTCAGGGGTCGAGGTGGCCGGTTATCGCCGTGCGCACCGATAAATCGGTCCCCAAACGATTATTCCCCCGCATAATGAGGCAATTGAAACGCATCAAGTTAGAGGCTCCTGTGAACATATTAGACGTGGTGGTGAGGGATATTATTGGCACAGGGGCAAATATCATAGCCACCAGGACTATGCCACGCGAATAGCGAAATTGCCTGCAGCTTTAATTCTTAGAGACTTCAACTCGCAGAATCTCGCTTGCCTAGCTTGGTAACTGTCGAGGATTGTCACAACCGCTAGTTGAAAGTGAAGCAGCGAAAGAACATTGACAGTGTGTAGGGAGTGGTATAGTATAGGTAAATATCGAAGAAGCTGAACCGCCATCAAATACTGGATGACAAGCTTTGAGGCGGGGAGAAATGACCAAATACATAATTGCCCATGATGTGGGCACCAGTGGCAATAAGGCAGTGTTGGTGGATACTGGAGGGCGTGTCCACGGCAGGTGTTTTGAGCCGTACAGGACCTATTATCCGAGCCCAGGTTGGGGGGAGCAGGAGCCTGCGGACTGGTGGCGAGCAGTATCAACGACTACGAGACGTCTCCTTGAACGTGCCAGCATATCGCCCGGCGATGTAATTTGTATTACCTATGCAGGGCAGTTGCTTGGAATCGTACCAATGGATTCAACGGGTGGTCACTTGCGGCGTGCCATAATCTGGCTGGATTGTCGAGCTGGGGAACAGGCAGAACGCATGATGAGGAAATTTCTTGGCCCGCATGTTTTTGCCCTGATTGCCGGCACTGTAGTAGGCGGCAAGGACGGCGTACCCAAGCTATTATGGCTTAAAAGTGAAGAGCCTGATATCTATAACAAGATGTGCTGCTTTCTCGATGTTACTGGTTATCTCCTTTAT
>Ga0209635_10002903_pt1 | contig 13259 bp, 5 predicted proteins | sample DeeMarSWOR230_32_FD_187463 | JGI IMG/M metagenome (GOLD analysis project Ga0209635, IMG submission 187463) | Marine sediment microbial communities from White Oak River estuary, North Carolina - WOR-2-30_32 (SPAdes) (version 2) | ecosystem: Environmental > Aquatic > Marine > Intertidal zone >...
ACGGCATACTTGACACGCGCGTGGAGTGGTCCCCGGTTGGGCGCCTACACCAAAACACAAATCACACTCCCTGAATACCGGAATATCAACCTCAGTATCAAGGCCAAAGGCTGCATCCTCAAAGGAAATCTCGAGGTCGTATCTTAAATCAGCACCAGGTTCAGGTGTAGCAGTGCCGGCACCCACGCCCATATTTGACACATTGTAAATATCATCCATACCTGCAGTTTTAAAGACATCATCCGATACTACGGGCTCTGCATCCGAATCAGTTATTACAAAACCGTTATTAGTACTTTGGAAGCCTGGTTCAAGACCTGCATGGCCATATTGGTCATATTTATCTCGGGTTAATGGATTTTTTAAAATATCATAAGCTTCTTTAACTTCTTTAAAACTATGTGCCGAAGTCATATCTCCTGGGTTTACATCCGGATGAAATTTTCGCGCTAACTTTCGATATGCAGCCTTAATATCAGCTTGGGAACAATCATTGTCTACGCCAAGTACTTCGTAGTAATCCTTTTTCTTAGGCATTACATGTCACCTAGATTTAAAGATTTTATTGTTTGATAAAATCCATATAAAGAGTTAATTTTGGATTCGAAGGTGTATAATAATTATTTGGTTGATTAAGATTGAACTAATTCTTGCTCAATTATATTTAGTTTTTTTCTATAATTATTCTTTAATCTAAAACAATTATGGAAATTTCGAAACGTGTAGATTAATTATTTTTTAAGTGTCCCTGTTTTACCACAGCTCGGACATTTGATCTTAATTGGTCTTTTAGATGTTTTTACTTTTATCTCACCACCACATTTGCAACGTATTTTTATTGGTTTTACCAATTTTTCTTCTTTATATTTCTCTGGCGGTTCTCCTTTAACTTTCTCCTTCTCTATTATTTTTTCTTTTTTCTTTGGAGGTTTTTCTTCAATCTTTTTTCGGATTTCTTTCTTTTCTTTCAATTTTTCTTTGGGAAGCTTCTTTTCCTTCTTGGGCACCCCTGGCTCGGCTTCACCTTCGTCACCGAATTTCATTTCTTTATCACTCGGTTGCCAAATTCCTTTACGTGGTTCATGATATAGCTCCTCTTTAGCTTCTGGTTCAGGTGGTTCTATGATTTTTTCTTTACCTTCTGTTGTCTCGATTTCTCGTTCTGTGGGTGGTTTTTTAATCACTCCTGGCTTCTTCTTCGGTCCTTTAGCCTTCAGGGTACCTTTTGCTCCGCATTTCTTACATTTTATGGTAATTGGTCTCTCGGGACTCTTGACCTTGATCTTACTACCACATTTCGGACAAGGAATAATGACCGGTTTATACTCTTCCTCTTCCTTGAGTTCTTTTTCAGGAATTTCGGGTTTAGCCTTTACTTCTTTCTCTTCTTTTTCTGGTTTTTTGACCTTCTCCTCTTCCTTTGGTAGTTTTTTAACTTTTTCCTTTTCCTTTTCTTTTCCAGCTTTTAAGGTACCTTTAACACCACATTTGGGACATTTAATTGTGATGGGCCGTTTAGGAGAAGTTACAATGATCTTGGCCTTACATTTTGGACAAGGAATACTAATGGGTTTATATTCCTCTTCCTCGCCTTCAATTTCTTCTTCCTCCTCACCTTCTAATTCACGCCGCGCTGCCTCAGCATAAAGGGTGGTGAATAACTCCTGGGATTCCTGGTTCAATATTTCCACCTTTTCACGGATCTCTGTAACATTTTTGCCTTCCAAAGCCTTTTTGGTCTCCTTTAAAGCTATTTTGGTTGATTTTAATTGCCCAGGGTCAAGTTTTTCGCCAACCTCCTCAATGGCTTTTTCTGTGTTATAGATGAGTGCATCCGCCTGGTTGCGTAATTCTGCTTCTTTCTTCTTTTTCGCATCTAATTTAGAATATTTATCAGCGTCCTCAACCATTTTTGTGACTTCACCACGTGATAGACTACTGGAGGCAGTGATAGTTATACTCTGTTTCTTATCAGTGGCCAGGTCACGCGCCGAGACATTTACTATACCATTTGCATCAATGTCAAAAGTAACCTCGATTTGTGGTATTCCGCGTGGCGCTGGTGGAATACCAACCAAATGGAATCTACCAAGTGTTATATTGTCGGAGGCCATCTCACGCTCGCCTTGGCATACATGGACCTCGACACTATCTTGATTATCTTGAGCAGTGGAAAATATCTGTTTTTTCTGGATGGGTATGGTGGTATTTCGTTTAATGAGTTTAGTGGTGAGCCCACCCAGGGTTTCTACTCCAAGAGATAATGGGGTAACATCAAGTAATAATACATCCTTAATTTCACCGGTTAATACGCCCGCCTGGATAGCGGCACCAATTGCCACACATTCTTCAGGATTAATACCTTTAGTGGGATCTTTACCTAACATGCTTTTAATGGCGCGCTGGACTGCCGGTACACGTGTGGAACCACCAACTAATAATATTTTGTCTATCTGTTCAGGTTTAAGTCCCGCATCTTTCATTGCGCGTTTGGTGGGACCAATGGTCTTTTTTATTAAATCATCGATCAATGTTTCGAACTTAGACCTAGAAAGTGAAATTTCTAAATGTTTAGGTTTACCCTTCTCATCAACCGCTAAATATGGAAGATTTATATTAGTACTCGACCTACCAGAGAGCTCTATTTTTGCCTTTTCTGACGCTTCTTTTAATCTCTGGAGTGCTGAACGATCCTCTTTAAGGTCAATACCATTTTCCTTTTTAAACGATTCCGCTAACCAATCGATTATTGCTTGGTCAAAGTCATCTCCGCCTAAATGATTATTTCCACTGGTAGCTTTTACTTCAAAAACCCCTTCACCTATCTCTAAAATCGAGACATCAAAGGTCCCGCCGCCTAAATCAAATACAAGAATTGTTTGTTCCTCTTCTTTTTCCATACCATATGCCAATGATGCCGCAGTGGGCTCATTAATGATCCTGAGTACATCCAAACCAGCAATGACACCAGCATCCTTTGTTGCTTGCCGTTGTGAGTCTTCGAAATATGCAGGCACTGTAATTACTGCTTGTTTAATCTCTTCACCTAAATAGTCTTCCGCATCGGTCCTTAATTTCTGTAGTATCATCGCAGAGATTTCTTCTGGAGAATATTTTTTATCATCAATCTTCACTCGATATTTTGACCCCATCTTACGTTTTATTGAGCTAATAGTACGCTTGGGATTTGTTATCGCTTGACGTTTCGCAATTTCCCCTACCAACCGTTCACCTTCTTTAGTAAATGCCACAACAGATGGTGTAATACGATTTCCTTCTGCATTCGGTATCACCATCGGCTCGCCGCCTTCTAAGACGGCAATTTCTGAAAATGTGGTACCCAGGTCAATTCCAACAACTTTTGCCATATTATCTTCTCCTGATATGGTTTTTAGAAGTTTGTATTTGGTCTTAGATTTATTCAATTAATAAAGCTTATTATGACTGAATTATTAAAGAAATGCTTAACTTAAGAAAGTATAAGCTTTCAAGTCCAGTGCTTAGATATTAAATAATTTGGACCATTACCCAGAGATTCGCTTTTTGTTTGAGATGTCGCATATAATTTTTTTAGCATTTAAGGATTTTCGTTATTTTTCCCCATTTATTATCATATAATCTATAATTAATTAATGATCGAAATTAACTTTAGAGTTTAATGTTACAAATTTCAAATATGCCAAATTATCGAAAATTGAGCAATTACTTAATCTTTTTCTTTTTAATTGGTTTAATCTTTCTTAGTTCTTTAAGTTCTTTACTTGTCTTTTTTATATGTCTGGATTCCTTCCTTTGATTGGGTTTAATCCCTATTTCTTTTATAAGCTTCTTTTCAATACCCATTTTCTTCTTTTTTTTCTTCAACTTTTCCTTTTCCGCTAATTTTTTAATTTTTTCTTCCTCCTCACGCTTAGTAGGTACCGAGGGTCTAATTTCGGATTGAGACACCCGCACTTTGCTCGGCCGTACTACTTTTCCCTTGTATTTATACCCCTTCTGCAATTCTTCAAGTACAGTATTATTCGGATGCTCATCAGTTTTATATGTACTAATAGCTTCATGGATGTAAGGGTCAAATGGTTCACCCTTTGCTTTTATGGGTGTTAAGCCGTCTTTCTTCAACGTATCTAAAAGTTGATTATTAATGATTTTAACACCTTTAATAATATCCTTCTTATCCACGGTACTAAGGTCAAGGACATAAGTACGCTCAAAATTATCCAGTACTTCTAAAAGCTCAGAGATCAATTTCTCAGAGGCAAATTTCATTTTATTTTTAATGTCACCGCGTATTCGCTTTTTATAATTATCAAAATCATTGCGCAATTTCTCATAATCCTCTGTAAGACCTTCCACCAATTCGGTTTTCTGGCCCAAATCATGTTTCATGAAAGACAGTTCATTGAAGAGGTTTATTTTTTCGCGTTCAAGATATTTCATTTGCTCTTCCATGCGTGCGCGTTCAAAATCTTCAAGTGCTTGATCCTTTCCTGGCGTTTCATCTGACCAATCAATCTCTATATCATCAGCTTCTTCAATCGGTAATTTTCGCGCTTTACCTGTCAAGGCTATTTTACGGGCGGTGGTGGGAACTTTTTTTACTTTTGATGGCTTTGGTTTACGCTTTGGTTTAGTTTTTGGTTTAGCTCCTACTTCTTTGTCGATTTTTTTCTTACGTTTTTTTTCCGTTTTGACCTTATCCTCTTCATCTATTACTCTCTCTTTCTTTTTCTTGGATTTTACTTTCATGGATTTCGCCGGTGGCTCAGTTTTCAATTGCTTTGATTCTTTTGACAATATCTCATCGACCTCGGAATCATCATTAGCTTCCAGATGATACATTAATTCATCATCTAAATCAGCGTCAGAACGGTTATTCTGTTTTGTTGCTTTTTTTCGCTTACCTTTACCTTTTTTTGAAGACATATCTATTCCTTTTTAGAATCAATTATTATAAAAGTTATTCATTTCTTAATTTTCAAATTCGAGGCCACAACCCGGACACTGGTCAGCAGACATGGGTATTATTTTTCCACATTCGCTGCATCTTGCCATTTCTTCGATCTTATGTTTAGGCTTAAATTTTTCTTCAATTTTGGCGAATTCATCACGAGCTTCTTTTTTTACTGTAGTGGAAATTGCCATGCTTCTTGTTTGTAAGAAATTTAGTAGACCAATTATTATTAATATTGCCAGTAAAACAGCTACAAGAGCTAATAATACGTCAGTGGTGTCAAGCTCATCGGGTTCATCTTCAAACTGGTGAGCGGGGTCGTTTGGATAATCCTCGAGTGTGTTCAGATATCCATCACCGTCAATATCGGTATCCGTATTATCACCAATACCATCGTTATCGGTATCTTGATATTCTGTGGGATCATTTGGGAAAGCGTCATTCTCGTTGGAATGTCCGTCACCGTCTCTATCATAATCGGAATTATCACCGAATCCGTCACCATCAATATCATGCCATTCCCCAGGATTATATGGAAAATCATCACGATAGTTTAAAAACCCATCGCCATCTATATCTGGGTCAGAATTATCACCAACTCCATCTTCATCGGTATCATTCCATTCGGTGTTTATAAGAGGAAATTTATCAATAAAATTCAGATATCCATCCCCATCAGCGTCCTCGTCAAAATTATCGCCAATACCATCACCGTCAGTATCGCTCCATGCATTGGGATCATACGGGAATTCATCTCGGTCATTCAGATATCCATCGCCATCGATGTCGGGGTCTGAATTATCTCCTAGACCATCTCGATCAATATCAGACCACTCCGATGGATCCTTTGGAAAGGCGTCAAAAATATCGGATTTACCATCGCCGTCATCATTTTCATCCATCCATGGTTCAGAATTCTTTTTATCACCATCAGGGATTCCATCACCATCCGTGTCAAGATGTGCGGATTTATTAAACGGGAACGCATCGTTTCCATTTAAATAACCATCACCATCGATGTCTGGGTCGTGATTGTCGCCAATACCGTCATCATCAGTATCCGACCATTCAGTGGGATCATTGGGAAAACTATCGTAAGGATCATAATGACCATCATTATCATCATCATAATCCTCGTAATTATCTCCTTTACCATCACCATCATTGTCCACCCATTCTGCCGGGTCGTACGGGAAAGCATCATTTTCATTTAGTTTTCCATCATTATCAATATCGGGGTCAGAATTATCGCCAAGGCCATCGTGATCAGAATCCTCCCACTCAGTAGGATCGGTTAGGAAAGTATCATTTATGTCTGATACTCCATCATTATCATCATCTTTGTCCCTATTATCGCCATAGCCATCATTATCAGTATCTTTCCATTCTGAATCATCAAACGGAAAAGCATCATCTTTATCTAATACCTCGTCATTATCGTCATCTGGGTCAGCATTATCTCCAATGCCGTCACCGTCGGTATCAGTATGTTCATTAGGATTCAATGGGAAGTCATCTGAACTATCCAATATACCATCATTATCATCGTCATTGTCCTCATAATTGTTACCCAACCCATCATTATCGGTATCTAACCACTCAGTGGAATCATAAGGAAATGCATCATTTTCATTAAAATAATCATCACCGTCAATATTTGGATCAGAATTATCACCGATGCCATCGTTATCAGTATCCCACCATTCATTCGGGTTATTCGGAAAAGAATCATTATAATCTCCAACACCATCGCCATCTCTATCCTCATCTTGGTTATCTGGAATATTATCTTTATCCAAATCACGCCATTCATTTACATCATATGGGTATTCATCAATAATATTAGCATACCCATCACCATCAATGTCCAAATCAGAGTTATCACCCACACCATCTTTGTCCGTATCGGTCCATTCTTTAGGGTCGAGCGGAAATTCATCGAAGCCAAATGGTGGGTCTAAAACACCATCATTATCGTCATCTTGATCTGCATTATTCCCAACACCATCATTGTCAGTATCTATCCATTCTGAGTTATCATATGGGAATGCATCATTATTATCCAAATAGCCATCATCATCATCGTCCAAGTCCGCGTTATTCCCTATACCATCATTATCTGTATCCAACCATTCATTACCATTAAATGGGAAGTCGTCATTGACATTAGAAAATCCGTCACCGTCTATATCGGAATCGCTGTTATCCCCTTTACCATCATTATCGGTATCGTGCCATTCATTCGGGTCAAACGGAAAATCATCATTCACATCAAGGTAAGTATCGTTATCATCATCGTAATCTAAACCATCAGGTATGCCGTCAAAATCGTTGTCGCCATAAAGATTTAATATTACAGTTTTTGATGATTTAATATTAACCTTTGGATCAGTATAACTGTTAATCGATAACCGTTGGGCCGTAATATTGTGTGGATTATATGAAATCTCAGCTGTTGCGTTTTTGATATAATCCGTTACTTTTACCCATGAGATGTACCCAGTTGAGTCTGTAAATCCACTTAGGATTTGCACATCGGTTCTATTATAGACATTTACTAAAGCCCCGTGAACCGGCATACCACTTTTTACCAGTATATGAAGATACCATATTACTGTTAGACCTGAATTTGCACTCGTAAATCGTAATTTATTTTTATTGAATGAAGAGTTTAATAATATTGCATTTGAATTACCATTGAGAATGATTTGATAATTTCCTGAGCCACCTGAGCCGGTAAATGTACAATTATCAATAATATTCTTAATTGAATTTGTCCCATTGATTCCTATATTATTACTACCTATGGTATTTTTTCGAAGAATTATATTAGAGCTGTCGAGAATATCTATATCGGTAAAATTATTATTGAAATTACAATCATTAAAAGTATTTTTGTCTGCAAGATTCTCAAGCTTGACACCAATAGGGCTCTTACTAAATTGACAATTACTGAGAATGTTATCGGTTGATTTCCATAAATGAATATCTATTTTTGAATTATTTCTAAAAACACATTCGTCGATATTCACTGTGGTAGAACTATCTAAAAAAAGACCATTTTCATTCCCAATAAATTGACTGGAAGTAATATTAGCCTGGTTGCAATTTGAAAAGAAAGTACCATACATATTTCTTCGACAATTCACATTAGCTAATTGATTCCAATTTGTTGACGCGGCAAAATTGATACCCCAGAAGTTATCCATAACATCGGCATCTTCTATAGACAATTTCTTGCACGATGTTATATCTATCCCAAATGTATTATTATGAATTTGACAATTTCTTATAACATTGTTATTATTATTATTTATTTTAATTCCAAAAGTAGAATTATAAATGACACCAGAATCTATTTGAATATTATTTCCTGGAGCCAAATTAATGGCATTTGTTGTATTATTAATCGAGTTTTTATTAATCAATGAATTAGTGCAATTTAATAAGTAGATGCCATTATCCACAATTTCTTGTATAATATTATCGGAAATGATAGAATTTTCAGAACTATTTATGACTATACCATTTTTATACCCCCAGGTTAGGGTATTATTTATCAAAGTGATATTCGAGTTTAATACAAATATACAAGTATCACTTGTTTCGGTTATTAAATTATAGCTAAGAGTAAGGTTTTTCGTGGTGTTAATATAAATTCCAATACTGGAGTAATTTACATAGCAATAATCAAATGCTCCGCCAGCTGTTGAATTGAATTGAATTCCACCCCAGTCACCGGGGCTTTTAGAGACCGAATTATTGGATGTAAATATTATTGCCTCCTGATCGGTGCCAGAAGCATTTAATATTCCTTCAACAAAAAAGAAATAACTTCCATTAATATATATTTCTACTCCTGGTTCTATATTTAAGCTACCTAATGTAGTAATTGTGACATTTGATTCAACATAGTATGGACTATAATTTTTAGTCAAATTGATTTCATTGTCAATATTAGCTGGAATGTTGGCCGAGGCAAGTATTTCTGTTGGGCTCTCATTTCCTAAAGGTCCTGTTGTGTATGTAGATAAAATTCCAATGCTAAGGCTCGATATGAGTAATCCAAAATTAATTATCAAAACAATAGATACTATTGAAAAATTGTTGTTTTTCAAATGGTATTTCATTATATCCATCTCCCCGAAGTTTGTATTAAATGATAAGTAGAGCAAAAATGCTACTAAAATCCTGTATGTATTTGTACTTCTCTATTAAATATTATAATTAAGATAAACCCGGAGATAGTATTTTGATATTAAATATTTATGTGCCATATAGGAATTTCTATTATTACAGAGAAAAAGTAGAAGACCTGACTAGAACTTACTAAACATATATTATACCAAAAATAAAATTCTAATTAAAATTTAACGGAAAGTAAAAACATTGCTCATTTTATTATGATAAGTAAGATTTAGTATCGATTTTTTGAATCCATGCCGCTCGATAATCTTTGACACAGTACCATAGGCCAGTGTCTGTGTGTTATTATCTTGTGAAATATGGGATAATAATATATGTTTGGTTTCATCACCTATCAATTCTACCAAGCTCTCACCTGCTTCACGGTTTGATAGATGGCCTAATTCACCCATTATAAATAATTTGACATTTTCAGGATAAGTGCCATTTACTAGCATGTCCAGGTCATAATTGGATTCTAACATTAATAGGTTAATATTTTGCAGATAATGTTTGACAGGTGGGGTTAGGATACCAATGTCGGTTACTATACCCACCTGAAGGTCGGTGTTTTTCTGATGAATTCTAAAGCACACCGGTTCTACAGCATCATGTGAGACTGGTATAGGTAATATTTCCAGGTCCTTAATCTTAATTACACGTTCTGTTGTGAACATTTTATGTTGAAATACTTTACCGAGCTTATGCTTAGCAGCCTTCAAGGTGCCAGGGTTACTCCAAAGTGGAATTTGCCTATTTCGAGACAAAACACCGGCACCACGGATATGATCGGAATGTTCATGCGATAGAAATATCCCCTCAATAGCGCGGGAATCTAAATTGAGTTCATCAAAGCATGTTAAAATATATCTCATACTCAACCCTGCATCAAATAAAATACAGGTTTCATCGGTCTTGACTAGTGTAGCGTTCCCGGTGCTACCACTCGCTAATGAACATATGCTTAAACTAATTTTGTCAGCTCCTAGTTAATCATAATTTTAATTATTATATTTTCAGAGAGATCTAAGTGCGAGGGTGTAATACTCGCCCACTACAAACCAGAATTGGGTAGGCGATAGCTTTCTTTATACAAAATTATTTTGGAGATTTTGTAATGAAAATGGACTCTATAGGCTGTCCATAGGAAAACTGTCCGAAGGACCGGTGGTGCCATCATTCTTTTTGCCAAGAATATAAAAAAAGGTAAATCCAAAACCATACGCAAAAATAAGATAGAAAATTGATTGTATTTTATTTTTGCTGGAGCTTAGAATTCCTTGACGAATAATTTATTATAATCGGAACTCTAACCCCTCTAAACCCAAAGCCATACACAAAAATAAGATAATATATTGATTGATTCTTATTTTTGTTGGAAGGTAAATAATTCTGCTTGTTATCAAACATAGGATAATAAGAATTATTTGCTCAAGATAATTTATGCCAGTAAATTATTGAAGCTTAGAATTCCTGCGAAAAATAATTAATTAAAATCAGAATTCTTACTCTCCCAAGAAAAACCAAAAAACAAAAACCAAAAGACGGAAAATTTGAGTTTGGGAGTTTGGATTTTCTTTGGGTTTTGGATTTGGGATTTATCTTTTTCCTCCAAACCTCAAGTGAACGAATGAAATTCGTGAGCGTACTCTCACCTCCCACTTCTGTTATGCTTGTGTGTCCACCATTCACCATCCTTTTAACATTGAAATTTTTAAATTTGCTAAAAATAGAAGAAGCCCCATAATTCTTAATTTAACATCAGATCGTAATTACACCAGTTTATGATTAAATATACCTAAGTGCTCGGAGCAGTAATTGAACACCTACGAAAATAACTATGGCGATAAATATTATTTGTACATTCTTTGTTTTTAATGATTTTAATCCCCAGCCGGAGCCTATGTAGGCACCAATCAAAACCACGATGCCAAGTACTATTGTCATGGTGAAATCAATCGTTGGTACGGAGCGTAAATTACCACCCAAAACACTGCAGCAATTTAAAGATAGCACCCAGTAACAAATAAAACCGATTATTGATGTAAATACAATCATGAATGCCGATGTGCCTATGGCACGTCTCGGATACAATCCAAGTATATATATTAAAACTGGAACCGTTATTATTCCCCCACCCACACCAAAAAACGCCGCAACCACACCTGTACCAATCGAAATAAGAAACACCGCAACTAATCGCTGTTTCGAATATTTCCGGTCATCCATGATATTATCGAATTTTTTATTATATACATCATACAACATCTTGAAGCCTGTGAAGAACATTAATAAAGAGAATAAGCAATATGCTAAAACATCTTTTGTCTGGATGCCGAGTAAGGCACCGATGATCACCCCCGGAATTGTGGCCGCAGCAAGTAGTAGACCAAGTTTGACCTTTACTAACTCCTTTTTATGGTGTAAATACCCCGCCGGTAGTTGTGTCATAAACGATAGAAATAAAGATATTGGTATGATTTCCAGGCGGTCCATGGTGGTGGCAATGAGTACCATGATGGGTACATATAACATACCACCGCCCAGGCCTAAGTTGGAATATAGAAAGGAAACCAGAAACATAAGGATTATCAAAATAACCATGATTTCAAATGATAACATCAGGCATCAAAATACAGATTGGTGTATAAATAGTTAGACTTAACTTATGGTTATTGATGGGTGTGAAAAAGTACAAAAACAATAATAATTAATATTAAAAGTTATTTTTCCCAAATAAATTAAATGTTCTATTCTCCAGGCCAGATTTATATTTTAATTATAGGAGTCATGATTAATTTGCCTAAGAAATCTAATAAATCTAAGAAAAACAAGAGGAAAAGAAGTATTAATCGTTGTTCCACCGGTAAAGATAATGGTAACAACTTAGACTGCCTGTTCGCACCAAGGTCAATTGCTGTGGTAGGCACATCACGCTCCAAAGGTTCCATTGGTAGAGAGATATTGCATAACCTTGTCGATTACGGCTTTCAAGGACCGGTATATCCTGTTAATCCAAAAGCAGATTTTATACACAGTATGAAGGCCTATCCAAGTGTCTCAGCTATTCCTGAGCCAGTTGATCTTGCGGTTATTGTTGTTCCCAAGAAATATGTATTCGATGCCGTAAAAGAATGTGGTGATAAGGGTGTGCGCGGTATTGTGGTAATCTCCGCGGGATTCAAAGAAATAGGCGAAAAAGGTCAAAAACTGGAAAAAGAATTAGTGAAATTAGTCAAAAGCTATGGTATGCGCATGGTGGGACCTAACTGTATGGGAATAATTAATACCGACCCAAAGATTAAGATGGACGCAACCTTTGCCCCTGCTCACCCCATCCGTGGCCGTGTCGGGTTCTTGTCACAGTCCGGTGCACTGGGTAATATAATTCTCGATTATGCCAGTGAGCTAAATATTGGTTTTTCGAAGTTTGTAAGTTTAGGTAATAAGGCAGATATCTCTGCTAACGATATCTTATTAGACCTAGAAGATGATAAAAATACCGATATTATACTTATGTATCTGGAGAGCTTTGGTAATCCTAGAAAGTTCACGAAAATAGTACGGCGGTTGTCCAAGAATAAACCGATTATAGCGGTAAAGGCTGGGCGCACACTTGCTGGTGCACGGGCGGCATCGTCACACACCGGTGCATTAGCTGGTATGGATGTAGCCGTTGATGCTTTATTCGAGCAATGTGGTGTTCATCGGGCTACTTCTATTGAAGAATTATTCGATTACGCATTAGCCTTCGCCAACCAACCACTGCCCACCGGTAACCGTGTGGCTATTCTATCAAACGCTGGCGGCCCCGCAATCATCGCCACTGACGCATGTGTGTCATTGGGCATAGAAATGAGTGCCTTCACTTCAAAAACTTCAAACAAATTACGCAAGAATTTACCAGAGGAAGCGAGTATAAAAAATCCTGTGGATATACTTGGTGATGGCGGGCCGGATAGATATAAAATGGCATTGGAAACCATTATAACTGATCCCAATGTAGACGCAGTGATAACGGTTTTTGTCCCGCCATTGGTCACCAACCCATTGGACATTGCAAAGGCGATCACTGAGGTGAGTAGTAAACATACAAAACCTGTACTTGGTTGTTTCATGG
>Ga0209635_10002904_pt1 | contig 13257 bp, 9 predicted proteins | sample DeeMarSWOR230_32_FD_187463 | JGI IMG/M metagenome (GOLD analysis project Ga0209635, IMG submission 187463) | Marine sediment microbial communities from White Oak River estuary, North Carolina - WOR-2-30_32 (SPAdes) (version 2) | ecosystem: Environmental > Aquatic > Marine > Intertidal zone >...
GTGAGCCTTAGACTTATCTTAAATATTAGTGGAGAATTAAAGGATATAGTTGGAGTTCTACCAAAACTAGTGGTTGGGGAAGTACATCGAAAAGTTGGAAATATCATACTTGGACTGGTTTACTCGATGATCTCTTAGACGATCAAGACATGGATAATCTTGAGCTTCGAATTGAAGTTGATAGAGATATGTCTGATAGCTCTTATCAATATATTGACAAGCTTTATGTAGAAGTCACTTATGCTACATGCACATTTGATTACAATTTTACTGTGACTTAGGACATGGATGATCCAAATTTCTATTCTGCAGATCTTTTATATTATGATTATAAAACCACAGTAGCTACATCAACCTATTTTAAAGTCTGGAATTGGGATACATCTCAATGGTATACTATTAGCAACGGTACTACAACCAATTGGCAAACTGGAATGTTTACAATAACTGACCCATTTATACAAGATGGAACAGATACCGTAAAAATGAGATTCGAAAAGCAAATCAAAAACGGGGACGAAGCTAAAGTTTATATCGATCAACTAACAGTAAGATATTCTAAAGGCTCAGTAAAAAACCTATAATAATTAATTTAAAATCTTTTTTTTATTTTTTTCTAAAGTTTAAATTTGAATACCACTAATTGAATAATTATTTTAAATTTGGTTTTTTGGTAAGTTTTTAATTAAAAATTTTGAATTCTTATTTTCTTGTGTTATGATTTATTGTCATTTAAATCTTCATATTTTCAATTTTCCATTAAATATAGACAAAAAATTCTAATAATAAAAAAGGTTATAAATAAAATCTAATATAATTAAATAGGCTAAGGCAAAAAATTGGAGTGATAATATGTCAAAAATGGAAGTAGAAGGTGAAATTACTGCAAAATGGAAAGATGAACAATTCCTATATTTTGCAGGAAATTCAAGTTAAGGAATCTTGCTTATTCAAAGAGGTCATCTCATCTATTTCAATAAAAAATTTGCTGAAATATTCGGTTATTGTGAAGAGCAAATCTCTAAATGGAAGAAAAAAGAGCTCTATAAAATACACCCTCCTGAAGACTTAAATGAATTAACTCAAAGACTATTGCATGTTTATATTTAAATGATACGGCGTCATAATAAAATAAATGAAAATGGATATGCCAATTTCTGAATCTTTAGGAATAATTGTAACATAGCAATTCGTCTATTATTCCAATTATTCAAGAAATCCAGTTATCTAGCAGTTAAACTATATACTTTTGTACTTCGCATTTTTTTTGTATAGATCGGCGATTTAACAAGCCTAACTATTCCATAAGCAATTAATTTTTCTCTTAAGATTTTTGATACATGACCACTCGTTTTTCCTATCGCATCAGCTAATTCTTTTATGGTAAATTCATTATATCCTTTCTTTTTTATAATCTCCTTTATAGTTTCAGGGTAAACATTAAGGATATCATCATGTTCCATTCGACTGACATTATTTAAATTGTCATTATTCAAGTTTTCTAATTCTTCATGAATTTTTCCCATAATATGCATAAATTTTTGCTTAAATTCGTTGACTTTTCTAAGACCCTTGTTATTAAATGCAAAATAATTTTGTGTAAAGCCATCTCGTATTACTTTATTTAAATAACCTTTCTCTAATAATTTAGTTATGATTTCATAAGCACTATGGTAATTATTATTAAAAAGAATCATAATATCATTTGTCCTAAACTCATTTTGTTTAATTTGCTTACAATATAAGAATATTTTCAATATCTTAGTTTTCCAAATATCATTTTGATCAATTTCATATTTTAAAGGAGAATTAAAATTAACTTTCTCTAAATTAAACTTGAAACCTGTAATATTTTGATTTATACTGTTTAAAATGGTATCTAATTTTAAAGTAAAAGTTTCAATTCCTTTTTCAGTATATAACCCTTTCATAATTTCTTTCACATGATGAGGATAATTTGAATGTAAAATAGAATGGCAATTAGAGCACATACAAATACATTTTTCTTTAATTAACAAATCTAATATTTCAACACAATCTAAATCTCGTAAATCGAACCATGTAAAATCTTTTACTGATTCGTCAAGATGATGAAAAACCATACTTGGAAGATTTTTATTAGCCTTTAATCCGCAAGCAACACATTTAGCATCATATAGTTGTTCGATAACATATCTTTTTCTAATCCATCTTTTTATTTGGTATTTTATTTTTGATTTTTCTCTTATATCTTTGCAAGATGGGCTATTTTTTATAGCATTATCCAGTAATCCCTCTATTTTATCTTGAGAGTAATTAAAAAGATTTTCTTTTAAAACTAGTTCTTTAAATTCGTTAAAATATTTAGATTGTTGTTTTAAATGGCAATTTCCACATAATATAATAACTTTTTCATTAATTATCCATTGCTTTAGTTCATTATATGCCTTATAATTTATTTTCCTCCAAGATTTTTTTTTAAAAAGTTTATTAACATGATGAAATTCAAAGGATGGTAAATATAATAAATTAGTGTCGCATTTATTGCATTTCCCATTAAATAATTCTAAAATGAGCCTCAGTTTTTTCCTTAATCCTCTAATGCTTTTCTTTTCTTTGCGACAGCTTTTACAAATTGTTCTATAGCTTTGTCGCCCTCCTTTTTTGCCCCTCTCAGACCCATATTTTCCAAATTCTTCGATTGGTAAAATTTGTTTACAGTAACTACATTTTTTCTTTGAATAAGAATAAAAATAATAATTTTCTACTTTTGTAGGATTCCATCTGAAATTAAAGTTAGCCAGATCTTTGATGATAACAAGTTCAATTTTCGAAAGCTTAGATTTTTTGCGTATAGAATGAGTTATCTTATATACGCTTCTAATTAGTTTCTCAAGGTGATTTCTGAAATTATTATAATATATCATATCAGAACTGATTTTAACTTGTAATTTTTCATAATTCTCTTGAAATTCTTCTAGTGAGAGCTTATAAAACTTATTTAAAAATTCGAAATTAATCTTTTTATGTGCTATCATTTCATTTAAAATATATTCTAAAATTTCCTGTTCAAATGAGGAAGGTAATTTAGGATGATCTGTGATTTTTTGAGGAATTTCAGGTAATTCCTGCATTATTTTATAGATAATTCGACAGAGGATTAAAGTGAAATTAAGCTTTGTATATGAGGAGAAATCTTCATCTCCTTGAAATAATGAGCTTTCTTTTAAACCTTCTGTAACTAGTTTTTCAGCTCCAGTTAAATTTATCCAATACTCCTTTTCATGGATTAGATTCTTTACTAAATGGATTAATTTAAACAAATGATCTTGGAATGATGTTCGATAGACCCAATCATATTTGATATCGAATTGGAGTTGTTTCAGTTGCTTAATAAAATCTCTTTTATGGAAATATTCAATACTATTTAAAAATTCAGTAGGGAATTTTTTTTCAGATATAAATTCAGTTATAAAATTAATAACGTCATCTATTTCTGACTTTTTTAAATCTTTTTCTTTGTTATATTTGATAAGAAAGTAAACTTTAATCGCTAGAAATAAAGATATACCATAATAGAATGATTTCTTAGATTTTCGTTCTTCCTTTAAACCAAAAATTTCCTTTAAATCTAGGACAATTTTTCGTTTGGTTTCTGATAAATCTTCAAATGCATAATCCCCTCGTAGTAAATTATAGGTGAATTCAATAATTTCAGCAAGTTGTTGAGCATATTTTTCTCGAAAATCCTCTTTCTTTTTTATTAGTTTTTTAAATTTCTTAAAATAATTTTCACTCTTCCTTAAATCAGGTTCACCAAGCTTTTGTGTTGTTCTTAGGATGGGATTAGAAATATTCAAAAGAATTTTTCGTATATTAAAAGAGATATAAGCTATTTGAGATGAAGAAATAACTTTTTGCAGAATCAATGTCCTTTTAATTGAATTTCTACCTTTAATCATTTGATAAATATTCCGATATATAAAAATCCTCATGTTTTGGCGAAGTTTTTTATCTGTTAGAGAAAATTTTTCTTCTTTTTTTTCTTGAATTTCCGTAGAAATTTCTGAAACATTATTATCTACATTACTATTACTATTTTCCCTTTTAAAGGTAATTTGAGTCCCACAATAAGGACAAAAGATAATTTTTTCTCCTGTTTCACTTATTTGAGTGAGTTCCTTAGGTAATTTAGAATAACAATTAGGACAAAATAAATTATCATCACTTTTAAACACAGTTTCTACCATTACAAATCATTTTAATTTGATTGTCTCAATCAGCTTTTTCATTAAAATAAGCTAGGAATATTTAAAGAAAAAACAATGGTTTTCATACAGAAATGTCTATTTCAATTTTTCCCTTTAAATATATCTATCAATTTAGCAAATTAAAATAAAAAAATTAAGTGTCCATAAATGAGAAAAATTGATAAAAAAATAAAAGTTGGATTTATAATATTATTTTTAATTTGTTTTGCAATAATATCGTTTCAAAATTTCAAAAGGGTTAATAATTTAAATATTAAATACCAAATTGTTGGAGAATCAACCATTTCAGATAATAAAGAAGTAAAAACATCATCTTGTAATAATCAAGAGAATATCGAAGATATTTTTGAAAGGAAATTAAATGATTATTCTTTACTAGGATATTTTCCTCAAACTTATAAGCCATCAATCCAAGCTGTTTATTATGCCATTTCTATCCTTGACACTTTAGGAAAATTAAACTTGATTAATCAGACTGAAGTTGCCAACGATATTATGAACCAATACCTTATTGATACTCACTTTTTTTTAGACGATTACGCTCAAAGATATCTGGATACCGATTATTTAATGGACGATTACCCTTTAACCTCATTACTCGAAATTAACTGCTATGCGATATTAACATTAGAAATTTTAGGTTATGATGAGTTAATCAATAAACCGCAATTAATAGATTTTATCTGGTCATGCCTTAATCCTGAAGATGAATACAATGGATTTATTGGACTACCATATTCACCCGATTTGGATGAACGGTTCCGGTTGGCAACTCTAGATAACACATATTATGCTGTTAAGGTTCTGGATTTTTTAATGGACAATTGGGAGGCTTACTCATATGAAAAATCTAGAATAATTCAATTCATAAACAATTTACAATTTATTACCACCACAGCTGAGTGGTACGGAGGATTTTTAAATGACAACGATATGGGTTTTAGTAGCTTAGGCTCCGAAATGTCTGAACCGAACTTACTTTCCTCCTATTACGCTCTAAAAACGTTAGAAATATTTGATTTAGTAAATACAATAAGAATTGACCATTTTCACCATTTTCTTAATTTCCTTTATAATAGTACTAATAATACTTTTAAGTTAGGTCTTTATGATACTGGTGAATTTGATATTCTTGGTTCGGCAGTGGGTCTTGATTTAGCAGATTTAACGGGTTTTACTAATATGAGTCGAAATGATATAATTCAATTTATATTAAATTATCGAAATGAGTTAGAGAATTGGGATAGAAGTACCTCAAAAAAGTATCATGAACTTATTGATAATTTCCAAGTTATTAGAAGTTTAAAAGATTCAGGAGTAATTTCATTATTATCTGATCAAGAAAAAAATGAAATTGCCAGTAGTATACTGTTCTATAAGCCAAATCAAGGATTTTCATTATTATCAAACGATTACATGTCCTTAGAACTTATCCATACTGTTATCAATTCGTTTTATTTATATGATAGAATTAACCAGTTGGATATCATAGAATTATATAATCTCATAGAACAATGTTATTTTTACTACGATTTTGTAGATTACCATGAATTTGCTGGTTGTATTAATACTTATCAATATAATAGAGTATTTAGAACTTTGCCAATAGAATATTATTGTTGTGGTAAAAATTACTCACTTGAAGAGAGAAATTATTTTTCTAGTCATAGGACTACTTATTTCGCTCTTGATAGCTTGTTAAAATTATATAAGTTAGATGATTTTGGAGTAAAATATTCTTTAATAGAACTGTTAAATGAAATTATCGTTTCACAGTTTCTCTATTCTGGATATGATTGTTACGGTGCATTCTTACCTTCTATAGCATATGTTAATAACAGACCTGAATTTGAGTCTAAAACGATTTATGCCGAACATAGTTACTTTGCAATTAAATCACTTGAATTACTTGTTGATTTTCTCAATTTAGGAAGTATTAATGATTTAGACTTTGATAAAGTAGCATTATATGATTATTTGAAACGAAACTCTTACGAAAATGATACAATTCTTTACTTCAAGCCGAATTACTCCTCAAGAATAGAGGATATTTTAGAGAATACTTTTTACATGATATATATCTTAGAAGCAATTGATTTCTATGACTTGAATAACCAAAAATTAAGGAACTTTTTATCTCAAAATGTTGATTATTCAAACTTAAAAAATATCTATTATCAATATAAAATTTCTCAATTTCTTGATTTACAAATTGAATTAAATTATAGTAAAACGAGTAGCCTCATAGAAAATCTTTATCAACAAGGTTTGAATGAATACTTCGTTGATGCCTATTCTAATGATATCTGCCAATCTGCTTTTTATTGGGTTGCCGATATGGCAAAAAATGATGAATTGGATGTAGATTGTGAATATAATATAAATGTTTTCCTTGGGAGTATAATCTCAATGAATACTACATTTTGTAATATTGTTTTTAATGAATTTGATGAAAATACATTAGTAGTTTTTGATAGTGAGCAGTTAGATACGATCTCTTTTGAGAGAACTTCCGGTATGTTGTATCAAACTATGTTTAAAGTGCCTGAAAGCCCAGATTGCTATCCTAATGTAGTAGGGATGCTTAAAATATATGATAATAATATTCTATTAGGAGAACTTCCCATATCATTCGAAACATATTTCAAACTTCATATCAGTCCCAAAATTATAAATATAAACGATGAAGTTTTATTCCAATTTAATGTATCATATGAATTTACGTCAGGTTTCAATTCTGCTCCTAATTCAATAATTTATGCAAGAATTTATAGAAATGACATTAATATTGAATCACTAAAAATGGATAAAAACGACTTTTATGACTATTCAACGTTTTCTATTTCATATACTCCTCAAGATGATGCCGAATACCACATTAAATTCATGCTATGTGATAGTTTTCATCCTAATGAAGAACTTATATACGATCACACAATTAATCCACAAGATAGTTCTGGAAATACACCCAATATTGCTGAACCGATAGTTAATGCTATAATTATTTGTACTATCTGTGGGGGATCAGTATTCGCTACATATAAGGGATTTAAATGGATAATAGGGCGAAAAAGTAGAAAGAAACCTCAAAAAGTAGAGGTAACAATAAATAATACTAAAGGGGTATCAGATCTATTTGGAGAAGTACTTAAAGAGGACGATGATTAGATTTTTCATTTTTTTTATTTAAATATGTCTGAAAATATTGTTAAAAATAATTATTAGAAATTAAAAAGTGGTGTTTAAGTGACAGAAATTACAAATTCAGGAAAATCTGATATCCTTCCTGAAGAAAAATATTGGGAACAACTTAATTTGTTATTTGAAGCTTATAAGATAAAAGGTCAACAAGAAAAATTAAAGAAAAAGCTAAATAAATTACAAAAGGAAATAAAGAAAAATCTTGAGAAGCAAAATATACAAAAATTTAAAGCATTGGAGGTAGTGGTAAAAACAACTATCCAGAAAAAGGGATGTATTTTCTCACAAATTTTAGAATCTTTTAATATATTTAAAATAAAAGAAAAAATCAAAAATCTTAGAGAATATATATCAGAGTTGAATAGAGCTTTCAAAAATAAGAGAATTAATGTTAATGCATATCGAATCACTCTCGATCACTACAATACACAGCTCAATTTCCAACAAAAAAACCTTGAAAAATTGAAACTGATTGCTAAAGAATATATTTTATTATTAAAAAATGAAGAACTTGAATTGGATGCAGTGTATAGTTTTAATAATTTAAGAAAATCCAAAACGAAATTATTGAGTAAAAAATCAAAAAATAATAGTAATTGTAGGAAAGAAATTAAGCAGAAGATTATTTTTTTGAAGACTGTAATAATTAATCATCTTTAGGTCGAATTATGTATCCAAATAGATAGATTAATATATAATTCAAATCTGAGTCATTTTAACAAGAGAAATGAGAAGTATAAACTAATATTAAATAATTGAGTAGTGGATAGAGTAAGAGAAGTGCTATTAATCTTTACCTTCTGTCAAAACAGTCTATGAAAATAATCTAATTTAAGTATTTAAAGATCTAAAAAAATTGGGATTAAATCTCTATTTTTGTAAAATTACAGATTTTCTTTAATATATATTAATCTTTTTATTAGTAGATTTAATTTATCCTTTCTTTCTTCAATAAAATCTTGATGTGGCAAATTGAAAAGTGAATGCGCATCAATATCCCCTTTATCTTTAAATTCTTTTAATAAATCAATAAATTTTTGTTCAAATGTGCCTACTTGACTAATAAATCCCGCTTCTTGTATCATTGAGTTAAAATTTTCTCTTAAAAGTCCGAAACCATGAAACTTTTTCTTGTTTGTATCAAAAAATTTATCTGATAGCTGTTTTGTATAATATTTTCTTAAACAATCAATTAATAAATTTTCAAGGAGTTTTCTCACGAGAACATATAAAGATGTGAAAAATCCATGCTTATATGTACCATTTATCTCCTCCACAACTTCAATATATAAAGTATTTTGAAATTGAACGTCCAAATCTATTATTAGCTCATGCTTTAGTTTTACCTTCTTTATTGAAGTTAAACTTATACTTTCTACTAAATCTTTAGGTAATGATGTTGTAGATTGAGCTTTAGTATCAATTTTTACAATTTGAATATTTGGATTTAATATAAATTTTTCAAGTATTTTTCTTACTTTATCTATAGTGGAATGTTTGATATCATCCCATAATTTTACTTCACTTGTATATGTCCAAAAACATATATAAACAACATTATGAGGAATTTGATAGGCTTTATCTTGAATTATATTAAATGAAATTTGTAAATCGTTAACATCTGCTTTTAATTCAACTAGATAGTGAAAATCAAATCCTAATCCAGAAGGTTCTATTTTCATATCCTTCCTAAAACCAACTATCCTTTCTAAGATATCCCTTATTCCATTAACTAAATTTGTTATAGACTCATTTCTATGATATAATTTAATAGTATAATAATCAAATTTTGCAACCCAATACTCCAAGGAAATATCATTAAGAATATTTAAAATTTCTTTATTGCTTGCCAATTTTTTTTGGATAATTTCTTGACTTACCTCGCCAATGAACTTCCGAAATGATACAGGATAAAAGTGATTTTTCGGAGGGCAACTATTAAATAGAAAATCTAAAATCTTCTCTTTAAATTCTTGATCTAAGAATAACTGATAATATTTCTGGAGATTTTTAAAATAATACTGTATCTTAGACTTTTTAACATCCTCAATTAAAGATTTTAATTTCTGATTACGTATAGAATCACTGGGATCAATATCCAAAATTGTTTTAATAAAAAGATCATGAATTTCTTGTGGTATTTTTGGCATTTTTTTTAATATTTATGCAATTATATTGTCAACTATACTGTAATACTAGTATTTCCGATCTTTTAAAAATAAACTATTAATTAAATTTTAAAGATACAAAACCTAAGATCGAATTCTCCGTTAAAGAAAGTAATTATGAAGTAATTCCTGGAATAGGACCTCAAGATACTAAAAAATTAAATAACATGCGTATTTATAACATTAGAGATTTATTAGAACGTAATTCTAAAAATATAGCCAATCAGATTATGGGTATAGGAGTGGCAAGATTAAATAGATGGAAACAAAACGCTAAAAAAATATTGAATGATTGATGTAAATTTTGAAATGTGCTATTAAAAAAAATTGCGTTATTAAATATAATAGGTAGGAAATTTAACTTTTTATTTAATTATTCTTAAATTTTATCTTGGCTCAACCCAATTTCCTTCTTTATCATAATTTGGAGACTCTGTCCTCCCGATTGCATTCCATAATGAATCAAAACATGGTTTTAAAAGTTTTCCTAAATCTTTATCATAACTTTCTATCAAAACATCGGGAGGGTTTAAATGATCTCTATCTACTGGAAAGCGATGACTCGGTATAGGAGAAGAATATTTAAATCCTTTTACCCCAAATAAATTTAATGATATTAAAATAGGAGGTTCAATTTCTAACCTTTTTAAAGTTTCTAAGTATTCTGGAATTATCTTCATCAATTCTGATTCTATTTCAGAGATCGGGAATGTATTCGAACCTGTAAACTCTTTAGCTGCTTGAAATAGAAAGTCTTCAGCAGCTTCTATGATACCATTCCGAAATAATTGAGCATAAGTAATTTCATGAGGGGTTCGTTGTTTTATTATATCGAAGGCTAAATAACCATCAATATTATATCTTGAATTATAGGTTGAGCTATACATTGGTCTTATAGTGTGTGATAATTTCGTTAATTTCCTTATATCATAAGTTTTAGCTAAATTAAATGATTCAAGAGGAATAATGTGTAAAATTGATATTTGTTTATGGTTAAACTGGATATGTGATTCATTTGCAAGAATCATTGATAAACGCTTATCTCTAAAATTCTTGATTCTTTCTGTGACTGTTTCAGATAAAATAAAGGCAGCTCTTAACTCTTGTACATCTATCAAATATTTACCACTTGAATTTCGTGAATAGAACTTATGAGAGGTTTTAAAAGATATTCGATGAGGTCCTAACCAACTTTTTAAAATTCTAATAATAACAACATAATTAGAATTAGCAAGCGTAATGGGTTGAATTGTATAAGTATATGAAGGTAATTGTGGTTCTAACCCATTTATTATTATATTTTCTAATCTCTGCTTTACTTCATCTATATTTGAAATAATTAAACCATTAAGGGGTCCTTGAGGCTTTCCAGTGGATCTATCTTCGTCTATACCATAAATTATATCCCCACCACTAGCATTTGCAAACGATGAGATCTCTGATAAAAATTCTTTTTTATCAGAGTCATTACTACCGGGCAATTTACCTTTATAATCTAATAATTTTGTCTCAATTATTTCATTATCAATAAGATACTCTAAATCACTTTCTTCAATATCTTCAATATTTTTATTAATTATATATTTCAATTTATCAAATCACTTGATTTTGTTTACATAACCTTTTATTCCATTAAGATACTTATATCTTAATATAAAGAATATTGTTTATCAAAATAGTAGTCTAAAATTACTTTACCGCATAGGCGAAATCATTATTTTCACCTTAAAATCATCTAAATCTTTACTCAATTCATTTATAATAGCTGCTCTATTTCGAATTAAATCATCTGGATCATAAATAAAGCAATATAATATTTTACAATCGGGATGTTTCTGATAAAATTGGATATCTATTATCAACTCTTCTACTAGTTTTTTATCTCTTAAATCTTCGCGTGTTTTTTTTGTTTCGATAAAAATAGTTTCATTTTTCAAGAAGAAATCAACTCGAGAGTTATTACCCGCATAACTAGGTACATATTCCTCAGTTCTTACATCATCAAACTCTATAATTAGCAACGCATGAAGTAAATCTTGAACATCATATTCATCATTTATTTCAAATCCTTTTCTACTTGGTCTACTGACTCTATTTCTAAGATTCAATGCCACTTCATGAAATTTAAGTAATAAATTATCTAATTTTTGGAAAACAGAAATTTTCGCATCAATTAAATCTTTTTTAAAATCATTTATATCTAAGACTTTTATACTACTTAATAAACCTACTTGAACATGAAATTTGCCTTGAAAATTCTTTATTACATCACTTCTATTCATATTATATACATCACTTTTTAAATGTAGAATATCTAGTACACCAAATTCATAACCTTTATCACTTTTATTCTCATAACATTTTTCAAATCTCTCGATCTCGTTAGGAAAAAATTGTTTAATTAAATTTAAGACTGAATAATACCAATTTCTATAACTACTTATGAGTGTATTTTGAATTCCTGTTAATTCTGAAGGTAGAACATCCCAATCATATTCATTTAAAGCAGCATAATGCTTTAAAGGAGCACGACGTATAAAGTCATATGCTAATTTTTCAAGATTTTTAGCTTGTTTCTCCAAATCCTTTACTTTTTTAATTAATTCATTTGATTTATCCATATTTAAGGAGTAAATACTGAATTTTCTTAAAGATATAAAAAAAATTATAATATTTAAAGCATGAGATTAGAATTTAATTCTTTTGTAATATGAAATGTAAACTTAAATCATAGATTGAGCTTACTAAGAATTTTGGGATGATTTTTTGTATTTGCTGGGGATAAACCTGTAACCCGTACATTACCATTCCAATTCTTTTTATCAATTTGACATGTTAAAACTCTTATAATCGTTGTTTTTCCTGCTCCCGAAATTCCGAATAACCCTATAATTTCACCTTCATTTACTGTAAATGAAACATTATGAACTATATGTGCCTTACCAAAAATTACATTTAAATTATTAACTTCAACCATTGGTTTTTTTGGAATCAATGAGCTTATATCTTACACCTCGTATCTCCTTTTTTTAAAAATTATAAAAGATATTATAAGAAAAAGGAAGCTTATGCCTAGAAGTACATAAAAATCAAATCCGAATATAGAATTACCCTTTGTCACTACACTTTTTATCATAGGATCTCCATGGGATAAAGGTAGTATGTAAGCAAATACTTGTAGATATATCGGCATGGCATCAATAGGAATAAAAATCCCGCTAAGTAATAAAATAACAATCATAAAAGCAAAAAATAGCTGATTTGCTTCTGTTTTTGTTTTACTTATACTGCTTATGAACAAACCCATTGATAAACCACTAAATCCTACTATATAAAGAGCTAAAAAGAAATCGAATAAACTTCCTACAAGATATAAACCACATACCATAGTACTAATAATTAACAAGATTATCTGGAGAATTAAAACAAGCATATAGGCAAAATATTTCGAAAGGAGTATCTCAGTTCTTTTTACAGGAGTGAGTAATAATCTTGCTACAGGTTTTTCTTGAACAACAACTAGAATTGTTAAAACCATTGATACGCCAAATGCTATAAAGGAAAGTAATAAAGTTGCATTATAATTAAATCTAAGACTATATCCTTCTGGTATTGCAAATTCTTCATAACCTTGGATT
>Ga0209635_10002905_pt1 | contig 13253 bp, 13 predicted proteins | sample DeeMarSWOR230_32_FD_187463 | JGI IMG/M metagenome (GOLD analysis project Ga0209635, IMG submission 187463) | Marine sediment microbial communities from White Oak River estuary, North Carolina - WOR-2-30_32 (SPAdes) (version 2) | ecosystem: Environmental > Aquatic > Marine > Intertidal zone >...
CGCCGGAGGCCCACCTTCCTCGCTAAGAGTCTTGAACCGCGTCCAAGCCTCTTTCACGGGCGTGTAGTTGGCCTGCACAACCCTGTAGCGGTCTCTCGCCCCGCCGGCGTGCTTCATCGCCTCATCAACGCCCGTGCGAGCAGCACGATAAAGCTCGCCCAGAGATCTACCATTCCCTTGTGGGCCCTTGTCGTACTGAGACCACAAATGGAAATATCTCTGGTCAGCAAGTGTATCCAGCTCTCTTTCGTGCCAGATCGTTGTTCTAGTACACCACCTGATGAGGGTTGGGTTACCCTCACCGTTGAGGCAATCCCAGCAGCCCTGAACCGCATCTGCAGCCTGATTGATAAGGGGCTGCACCGCCTCTCTTGCTTTCGCGATCGTTCTGCATGTAGCATTCTTGACCGCAAGATCGTCAACCTTCCGAGCTGCGATGACCGCCTCCTCATACGCCCTTTCGGCTGCCTTAACAAGGCCTGGAAGATCTACGTCTTCCAAGACCTTACTGGGCCAGCCCCTGATGACACTCTTGAGAACGTGGAGGTTCTGATCCACTTGATCAATCCCAATTTTCTTGCCGCTCATCTGTTCCTCTCCTTTGATCATCTGATTTGTTCCGGCCTAGGGCCGGAAAGATACATACTCACACTATACGACTCACGACATACAACCCACTAACTTGTGTTTCCCTTTCTTTACCTCCTTTCTCTTTTTGGGAAACCATACTAGTGACAATGAGCTAGAGTAGAGCAAATTGGTTGCTCAGAAAAAGTATCTAGTTTTTTGTAAATAAGTTTTCTTAGCAACCAAAATATAAAAAACCTGTCAGGTAACAGGCATACCGGATTTCACCCTGACGATTCAATTTCCCTCCTAATCTTTTATTGTCAAATCTTCCTCCTAAGTTAAGATAAATAATCCCTCCTTAGTGAATCCATAACAAAGTGAAGATCCACTACAGAATATACCATAAAATATATAAACTTGTCAAGGGTAGATAAATAAGTATAAATAATAAAAAGCCAAACCCCCTCGTAATGAGGGGGCTAGCAAAGAGCGTATAAGAGGTAGGGACTTAGTTCGCTGCCTGCGCCCGCCTATCTAAGAAAGCAAGCTTTTGGAGATCGGCGAAAAGCGACAGCTGGGTCGCCAGTGGAATTTCTTCAGAAGCATCAATGATGGCCCGATGGCCACAAACGCTACACACCCACACTTCTTCCGTGGCGCCCGAACCCTCGTCATCAATACTTCGAGTCTCCACCGTCCCTGGTCGATCTACCTCACATGCTGGACAATAACCACATACAGTTGCCTCACCCATAAACACTCCTTTCTCGACTAGAGAAATACTGTCCAACCCTCCAACCTAACTTTTTAATAATACCAAAAATAATTAATTAAGTCAATTTTTTGTTGAAATTCAGTATAAAAATCAGGTATAATTACTCATATGATGATAGGCAAGAAATACAAGCCTGAAAAAACTGAAAGCAGAATTTACAAATTCTGGGAAAAAGAAAAGCTTTTTGTGGCAAAAATTGAAAAAGGAAAAAAACCTTTTGTGATTATTATGCCACCACCTAATGCCAATGCCCCTCTTCATATTGGGCATGCTTTGTTTGTTACTGTTGAAGATATTATGACCCGTTATCATAGAATGAAAGGACAATCCACTCTTTGGCTTCCAGGAGCTGACCATGCAGGTATTTTAACCCAAGTAGTTTTTGAAAGAAAATTAGCAGAAAAAGGAAGAACTAGATATGACCTAGGAAGAAAAAAGTTTTTTTCTGAAGTAATGCAATTTACTCTTTCAAATAAAAAGGCTATGGAAAACCAATTGCGAGCACTTGGTGCTTCTTGTGATTGGACTAGAAATTGTTTTACTTTAGATCCTAAATTTGATAAACCAATTTATACTGTTTTTAAAAAACTTTATGATGAAAAACTAATTTACCGCGCCAATAGAATAATAAACTGGTGTCCACGATGCGAAACAGCTCTTTCTGATTTGGAGGTAGAACACAAACAAGAAAAAACAAAGCTGTGGTACATCCGTTATCCGCTAAAGCAACAAGGGTTTATTACAGTGGCCACTACAAGACCTGAAACAATGTTAGGTGATACAGCTGTAGCTGTGAATCCAAAAGATAAAAGATATAAAAATCTAATTGGAGAAATTGCTATCTTACCTTTAATGAATAGGGAAATTCCTATTATTTCAGATAAAATAGTAGACCCTGAATTTGGAACAGGAGCTATAAAAGTAACCCCAGCTCACGATCCTGTTGATTTTGAAATGGGTCAAAAACACAATTTAAAAACAATTCAGGTTATTGGATTTGATAATAAAATGGCTGATAAGGCTGGTAAATACAAAGGTTTAGATGTTAAAAAAGCAAGATATAAAGTTCTGGAAGATTTAAAAAAGAAAAGTTTATTAGAAAAAGAAGAACCTTATACTCATTCAATTGGTCACTGCGAAAGATGTAAAACGACTATTGAGCCTCAAATCTCTTCTCAATGGTTTGTAAAAATCAAATCTTTGGCTGAAAAAGGAATTGAAGTAGTAAAAAAAGGGAAAATAAAAATTATTCCTAAAAGATTTGAAAAAATTTATTTTAACTGGATGGAAAATATTCGTGATTGGTGTATTTCAAGACAAATTTGGTGGGGACATCAGCTTCCTGTTTGGTACTGTCCTTTTTGTGAAAAAATTACCAAGAACAAAATAAATAAAATTTTTGATGAAAAAGGCTTGGTTCTACCAATTGCAAAACGAGAAATTTATAGCAAATTAAAACCTATTGTAAGTGTAAAAGAGATTCAAAAATGTTCAAAATGTAAAGCCAAACTTTTTCGGGATCCTGATACTCTTGATACCTGGTTTTCTTCTGGCCAATGGCCTTTTAATACTTTAGGTTGGATTGAAAATTCAAAAGATTTTAAATATTTTTATCCCACTTCTGTAATGGAAACAGGTTATGAGATTCTATTTTTCTGGGTTGCGAGAATGATAATGCTTGGAATCTATACTACTGGTAAAATTCCTTTTGAAACTGTTTATTTACATGGCTTGGTAAGAGATGCCTTTGGTCAAAAGATGAGCAAATCTAAAGGAAATGTTATTAATCCTTTGGGTATGGTTGAAAAATATGGGGCTGATGCTTTAAGAATGGCTTTAATAATGGGTAATGCACCAGGAACTGACTCTTCTTTGTCAGAAAATAAAATTAAGGGAATGAGAAACTTTGGAAATAAAATCTGGAACGCCTCAAGATTTGTTCTTCAAGATAAAAATCAGAAAGTGGAAAGTAGAAAGTTAAAAGCTACACATAAAGACGACAAATGGATTTTAAAAGAATTAGAAAAAACTGAAAAAAAAGTAACAAAATCTATTGAAAAATACAGATTTGATTTGGCAGCCCAAGAAATTTACAGCTTTTTCTGGCATACTTTTTGTGACAAATACATTGAAATGACAAAAAAAAGAAAAGAAAAAGCTTTTCCTGTATTGTTTTTGGTTTTAAAGAAAAGTTTAATCTTACTCCATCCATTTATGCCTTTTATAACAGAAGAAATCTATCAAAAACTGCCAAATAAAACCAAAAAATCAATAATGATTGAAAATTGGCCCAAACCATGAATCATTTAATTTATATTCTTTTTGGTATAGCTCCTAGTTTAATCTGGCTTTCTTTTTATCTAAGAAAAGATGTAAATCCAGAACCTAAGAAAATGATTTTAAAGGTATTTTCTTTGGGAATAGGAGCTGGAATTATAGCTATTTTTATAGAAACTTTTGCAAAAAATTTTGTTTTAAATTATTTTCCTATCAGGTTAATAACTTCAAGAACCTTTAATCAGGTTGCAATTCTTGCCTGGGGCGCAGCTTTAATAGAAGAATTTTCAAAATATATTTCTGTTCAAAAAAAATATTTTGTTGCCAAAAATGGAATTTTATCAGATGCAGAATGCGATGAACCCCTTGACCTAATGTTATATATGATTGTTGCAGCCTTGGGATTTGCTGCCCTGGAAAATGTTCTAAAACTTTATTCAGAAAATCTACTTCTTGTTGAAGCTTTTATGATTTCAAGTTTCAGATTTATTGGAGCTGTTTTATTGCATGCTCTTTGTTCTGGAACACTTGGATTTTTTATTGCCATATCCTTTTTCAAATCTCAAAAGAAAATTTACTTTGTTTTATTAGGACTTTCAATAGCTACTTTATTGCATGGTGCCTTCAACTACTCTATAATAAAGATTGAAGAAAGTTTGGCAGTTATAAATCAATCATTAGTTATTTCAAATCCTATATTATTCTTTCTTTCTGTAATAACATTATTAATCACTCTTTTTGGCCTCGGGTTGTTTGTTTCTCTTGGATTTGAAAAATTAAAAGGCATGGCAAATGTATGCAGGATAAATCCCAAATATAGAAAAACTTAAACTAAAAAACATATGTCAATTTTAAATAGATTTAAAAAAACAAAAAAAGAACAATCTCCAAATCCCCAAAAAGACTTATCAAGCAAGCAAGCTCCAAAGGATAAAATAAAAATAAAAGAAGAAAAATGGTTTGAACCAGAAGGTGAATTGGCAATTGATGTATATCAAACAGAAAACGAAATAATAATAGAGGCGCCTGTAGCAGGGGTAAAGGTAGAGGATTTGGATATTGCACTTGATAATGATGTTGTCAAAATAAAAGGAAAAAGGGAAAGATGTGCAGGAGCTGAGTCAAGAAATTATCTTATCCAAGAATGCTATTGGGGAGCTTTTTCAAAAGAAATTATCCTGCCAGTTGAAATTGATAATTCAAAAGTTGAAGCTACAATAGAACAAGGAATCTTAACAATTAAAATAAAAAAGGCAAAGGAAAAAAAGAAAAAGAAAATAAAAATAAAAGAAAAATAAAAAAAACAAATCTTACAAAAAACCGCTTAAAACGGTTTTTTGATTTTATTAATATGCCAGAGGTGGGAGTCGCCCCGCACCAGAACAAGTTCGGCGCAGGGTAAAAACCCTCAAGTGCCAGAGGTGGGAGTCGAACCCACAAGCCTTTCGGCACATGGTCCTAAACCATGCGAGTTTGCCAATTTCTCCACTCTGGCTTATGGCACTAGTAGGCAGATTTTTCAACCTGCCCGTATCAAGTTTGCTTTGGTACGGAATTTCGCCATTACGGCAAAAAAAATAAAAAGTTTAAAAAGAGAAAGAGATGTGTTCACAATTAAAACACAATCTCTTTTTCTCTTTTTTCTTTTATTAAATGTAATTAGCCGATTAAGAATCTAACTAATGATGGAACAGCCCTTGCCATTAATGCTAATCCAAAACCTACTGCAGCAAATGCTATCTTATTTCTTCCTGAGTCTAATCTATCAGGATTACCACTTGATTGCAAAATTTCAAAAGCGCCCCATAAAACGAATATAATTACCATAGCAATAAGGAAAAGGAATACTAAATCAGCTGCATAATATACTACTGACATTGTACAACAAAGACCACAAGCTGAACCTTCTTCACTAAATTCACATGGCTCTCCCTGGCCTGGGCATTGCCAATCATCAGGAACTCTACCGCTTAATTCAACTCTCATCTTGCAACCTCCAGGAATTTCTGTTTGAGCTAAAACTGCAGGCGCCAAAACCATTCCCATAACTAAAGATACAAGACTTAAGGCAATAAATGTTTTCTTTAACATATTTTCAAACAAAATTTTAACTCGACCTTTTAATGAATTTTTATTTAAAAAATTTATGGACTTGGACTTCCTATTATATGCCTTACCATAGAAATAAGTCCTTTTGCAAAAAGAATTATTCCAAAACCTATTGCAGTATAAAGAATTATATTTGTTCCCTGCCTTACCTTGTCTGGATTTCCTGCTGCTGTCATTATATAGAAAGCTCCAATCAAAACCATTAAAGGAGCTAAAGCCAAAGCCAGAAAAAAAATAAAATTAATAATGGTGTCTATTAATTCTTCTATTGTGTCAGGAAAACCTCCAGGAGGTTCAATTGAAATTTGAGAAAATACAACAAAAGGAATTAAAAATAAGATTACTGAAAACAGAATTAAAAACTTTCTTTTCTCCATTTTTTTATTTTAGTCTAATATCTAAAATATTCAAGATTTTTGAAACAATAATACGTAATGAAAAGCCCCGGCTGAAAGTTCTTTTTTTAAGGAAAGTCCTAACTCTTTTGCTATTTTTTTTACTTCTTCTGCTGAAATCTTACCTGTTTTTGGGCCAAAAGAAGAATCTTTTTTATAATCAATAATTAGAACTTTGCCATGCTTTTTTAAAATTCTTTCTGATTCCCTTATTACAGCTTTTTTATTGTCTGCCTGAAATAAAACATTAGGGATAAGAATCAAATCTAAAAAATCATCAGGCAAGGTAGAACCTCCTTCTTCTTCCAAATTACAACGAATCGTTTCAATATTTGAAAGCCTTTCCTGCCTTACCTTTCCCATTAAAGCAGATAAAGGTTCTTCTTGGGCGTCCAAACCATATACTTTCCCTTCTTTTAGTTCTTTTGCCAAACCAATAACAAATGTGCCTGAACCACAACCAAATTCTGCAGCCACCATATTTTTTTTCAAACCAATTTCTTTTAGGATTTTATTTGGGTCAAGAAAATCTTGCATATTAAAAATTAAATACAGGCTATTGAGGCTACCCTATCATCTTGCTCTAACCTCATAATCCTTACACCTTGGGTATCTCTTCCCATCTTAGAAATGCCTGCAATTTTTATTTTTATAACCTGCCCTTTTTGGGAAATTGAAATAAGATATTTCTCAGAGCCTTCTAATATTCTACTTGATACTAAATTACCTGTTTTCTCTGTAATTTTTGCGGTCTTAATCCCCATTCCTCCTCTTTTCTGAATTTTATAAGAAGAAAGGGGAGTTCTCTTTCCATAGCCGTTTTCTGTTACTACTAATAAAAATATTTTTTCTTTTTTAGCTTTTTCCTTTTTTTCAAATCCAGATTTTATTATTTCCATGCCTATCACCCTGTCTTCTTTTCTTAACCTGATTCCTTTGACTCCGGCTGCTGTTCTTCCCATAGGCCTTACATCTGACTCTTTAAAAGTTATAGACTTTCCTTGTTCTGTAATCAAAATAATTCTATTTTCTCCTGTGCTTTTTGATACTTTTTCCAAAAGATCTCCTTTTTTAAGGGATATTGCAATCAGTCCTGTTCTTCTTACATTTTCAAAATCAGAAATTTTGGTTCTTTTTATTATACCATTTTTAGTAACCATTACCAAATAACCCTCTTTTGGATCATCTTTTGCCAAGGGTATTAAATCAAGAACTTTTTCTTCAGAAGAAATTTCCAAAAAATTCAAAACGCTTTTTCCACGAGCCACTCTTGCAGCTTCTGGAATCTCATAAACTTTTGTTTTAAATACTTTCCCTGAATCAGTAAAAAACAATAGGTCGTCATGGGTTTTTGCAAATATCATGTGTTCCACTATATCTTCACCTCTTGTTTTCTGTCCCAACACTCCTTTTCCTCCTCTTTTTTGAACTCTTAAGACCGCAGGTTTTATCCTTTTTATAAATCCTGCCTTGGTTAAAGTAATAACTGCGGGCTCTTGAGGAATTAAATCTTCTGAAGAAATTTTTTCTACCTGCCTTGCAAAAACTTTTGTTCTTCTTTCATCCCCAAAAGCTTGTTTGTATTCTCTTAATTCCTTTTTTATAATTGTTTTTATTTTTTCCTTGCTCTTTAGAATTGAACTCAACTCTTTTATTAATTCTTTTACTTCTTTGAGCTGATTTGAGATTTTTTCTCTTTCTAACCTTGCTAAAGTTGAAAGTTTCATTTCCAAAATGGCATTTGCCTGAATTTTTGTTAGTTTGAATTTTTTTATTAAGTTTTTTTCTGCGTCTTCTCTGTTTTTTGAGGATTTTATTGTTTTAATAACAGCATCAATTTTTTTAAGAGCCTTGTCTAAACCTTCTAATATATGTTCTTTTTCCTTTGCTTTTTTCAAATCATGTTTTGTTTTCCTAAAAATAACTTCTTTCCGGTGCAAAATATAATACTCAAAAATTTCAGGAAGGCTTAAAACTTTTGGCTGAATGCCATCAATTAAAGCTATAATATTTAAATGAAAAGTTGTTTGAAGAGAAGTTCTTTTATAAAGAAAATTTAAAATTCTTCTGGCTAAAGCACCTTTTTTAACATCAAGAACAATTCTTAATCCCTGCCTATCTGACTCATCTCTAATATCTCTTAATCCATTTAATTTTTTATCCTGAATAAGTTTTGCAATTTGTTGAACCAAGACTGACTTTTGAATCCCAAAAGGAATTTCAGAAATTACAATCTGGACACCTCTTTTCCCTTCTACAATATCTGCCTTTCCTCTTATTACAATAGGACCTTTTCCTTGAGAATAAGCAGTTACAATTAATTCTTTGTTATAAATAAAACCGCCTGTTGGAAAATCAGGCCCCAAAATCCATTGAAAAAGGTCTTCTGTTGTAGCTTTTGGATTATCAACAAAATGAATCAAGCCATCGCAAAGCTCTGAAAGATTATGAGGTGGAATATTTGTAGCCATTCCCACTGCAATTCCAAGAGAGCCATTTAATAAAAGATTGGGCACAGGAGAAGGTAAGACTTGAGGCTCTTTTTTTGTGCCGTCAAAATTAGGACTAAAATCTACTGTTTCTTTTTCAATATCTTTTAATAATTCCTGGCCTATTTTTGAAAGCTTGCACTCGGTATATCGCATCTGAGCTGGGGGGTCCCCATCAATTGAACCAAAATTTCCCTGACCTGCCACCAACGGATATCTTAATGAGAAATCCTGAGTCATTCTGGCCAAAGCTCCATATACTGGATCATTCCCATGAGGATGATAACTACCAAGAACACCTCCTACCACAGTAGCTGATTTTCTAAACTTTGAATCAGGCCTTAGTCCCATTTCATGCATTGTGTACAAAATTCTTCTCTGAACAGGTTTCAGCCCATCCCTTACATCAGGTAAAGCCCTGGAAACAATAACAGACATTGCATAATCAATATAAGAATCTCTCATTTCCTGAGTTATTTCTCTGGTTTTTATGGATTCTTGCTTTAAATTTGATTTTTTATTCTCCTTTTTCATTTTATTTCAATTTATTTTTTCTTATTTGCATTTTATTCTTCTGTTTTTTCTCCAGAAGCGTCTGATTGCCCCATTTCTTCTAACTCCTCTTCTATTGATTTTCTTAGTTCTTCCAAATCCTTGATTTGTTGTTCAAGTTCTTCTTTTTCTGAAACTTCAAGTTCAGGAAGGGAAGGGGAGGTAATTTCGTCAAAAAGATTTTCTTTTTTAAAATTCTCTAATAATCTTTTTGCTTTGTTTGTCCAGAAAAAAAAGCAAATCACAATCACCAGAATCACAATTACCCAAAAAATGGTTTTTCTTTGTAATTCTGGCAAGGTTTTTATTTTTTCAAAAAGATTCATTTGTTCTTAAATTATTCTGAACGTCTCAAAACAATAATTTTTGTACCATCTTCTTTCAGTTCAGTTCTTTTTAAAACTACTTCTTTTTGCTGTTCTGCCTCTTTTGCACCCATTTCCTTTAAAAGCTCCTCCTGTTTTTTCTTTTCTTTTTGGCCATCATGCTGGGCTAAAACTACAATTATTGGTTCTATTTGGGAAATAATTTTTTGGATTTCTTTTGGAGACAAAAGCATGCCCGTAGAAATCATTAAAACATGAATTGAGCCGAACCTGTCTAATTGTTCAGAAGTTAAATCTTTTTGCCCTATATTCCCAAAATAGCAAAGCCTTATTCCTTCTGCCTTGATTACATATATTGTTTTGCTTTCTTTGAACTCTCCGTCTGTTTTTTCTAAAGTCCCAATCCCTTCAATAAAAATTCCTTTTGATTCATATTCGCCGGGACCTTCAATTAAAAAGGCTTCTTTTTGAGATTCTATTATTTCTTGTTTTTCTGTAAAAAGCAAAATTTGAGCTTTTGTTTTTAAGCATTTTGAACCATAAATCGGGTCAATTAAAATATCTATTTTCCCTCTTGTTTTTTTTGAAGAGGTTGAAATCTTAAAACAAGTTTTGTCTAATTGATTTATTTTCATTTATTTTATTAAAAAAATAAAGAAACATGAAAACAAAATACAGTTTCCATATTCTAAATATTATCATAATTTGGGCCCGATTGCAATCGGAAATGCTTGACCTCGTAGAAGAAATCAAGCCTATATTCTGCTTTAAAAAAGACACTTTGGGGTTGAAAAATAAAAACCTTGTGTTAGAATAACAACTATATGAAAGAACTTGCAGAAAATGAATCCTTAAAATCATTTTTAAAATCGCCTGCCCCAGGTGAAATTGTAAAAGGAAAAATTATTGCCAAAGAAAAATCGGCTATTTTTTTGGCACTTTCAAATTTTGGAACCGGAGTTATCTCTGGAAAAGAATTTTTAAGGGCAAAAAATGCGCTTTCAGGAAAAAACATTGGAGATGAAATCTCAGCAAAAGTATTAAAAATAGAAAATGAAGACGGATTCGTGGAACTTTCGATTAAAGAAGCCAAAGAAGAAGTAGCCTGGGCAGATCTTAAAGAAGTAAAAGAAAAAGATGAAATTTTTGAAGTTAAAATTGAAAAAGCAAACAAAGGTGGCTTAATTACTGAAGTAAAAGGAATACCAGCCTTTATTCCTGTTTCTCAATTATCTCCTGAACACTACCCAAAAGTGGAAGATGGAGATTCAGCAGAAATCCTAAAAAGACTTCAAAAATTCATTGACAACAATTTGAAAGTAAAAATAATAGGGCTTGATTCAAAGCAAAAATCAGTAATTTTATCTGAAAAAGCAGCAACTTTTAAAGAAAAAAAAGAAATTCTTGAAAATTATAAAGTAGGAGATGTGGTTAAAGGCAAAATCACAGGCACTACTGATTTTGGTGCTTTTATAAAATTTCCAGCTAATAAGAAAGAAGAAGAAACCTTAGAAGGACTAATTCATATTTCAGAATTAGATTGGCAATTAGTTTCTGACCCAAAAGAAATAGTAAAGGAAGGAGAAACAGTAAAAGCAAAGATAATTGAGATTTCAAATGGAAGAATATCTCTTTCAAAAAAAGCACTTGAAAAAGATCCCTGGCAAGAATTAAAGTATAAAAAAGGCGATATTATTAAAGGAACAGTAACAAAGTTTAATCCTTTTGGGGTTTTTGTAAAAATTGAATCTCCTGACAAAACAACAATTCAAGGTTTATGTCATATTTCTGAATTCAAAAATGAAACTGATATGAAAGAGACTCTAAAAATTGGAGAAAAATACAAATTTCAAATCTCTCTTATAAAACTTAAAGAACATAAAATGATATTGAATTTAATAAGAGAGGAAAAATAATGAAAAATTTTATCTCAAAAATAGGCCAAATTTTAATTTTTGTTTTAATAGCGTTTGTTATTGTTTCTTTTCTTAATTTTTCCCCAGAAGAAGAAAAAATCAGTTTGAACAGAATATCTCAAGAAATAAATTCACAAGAAATTAAAAAAATAACTGTTTTAGGAAACCAGTTAGAAATAACATATAAAAATGATGAAAAAGCAAAAAGTGTGAAAGAAGAAGGAAAAAGCCTTTTAGAACTATTAGAAAAATTAGGAACAGATCCTGAAAAATTAAAAGAAGTGGAGATTGAATTTCAGGAAAAAACAGAATTTCCTTCCTGGTTAGGAACATTAATATTTAGCATCTTACCATTTCTTTTAATGTTTGCATTCTTTTTAATTATATTTAGACAAGCAAAAACAGGCACAATGCAGACCTTTGATTTCACAAAAGCAAAAGCAAGGTTTCTTGGCGCAGGCATAAAACCAAAAGAAAGAATCACATTTTCTGATGTAGGTGGTCTAAAAGAAGCAAAAGAAGAGCTAAAAGAAATTGTAGATTTCTTAAAAAATCCTCAAAAATATCTAAAAATGGGAGCTAAAATCCCAAAAGGAGTTTTGTTAGTAGGCCCTCCTGGCACAGGAAAAACAATGTTAGCAAGAGCTGTTTCTTCAGAGGCTAATGTTCCTTTTTTCTCTATTTCCGGATCTGAATTCACAGAACTTTTTGTAGGGGTAGGACCTGCCAGGGTAAGAGATCTTTTTGCTACAGCCAAAAAACACCAGCCTTGTATCATTTATATAGACGAATTAGATGCAATTGGAAGGGAAAGAGGTCCTGGAATCGGCGGAGGTCATGAGGAAAGAGAACAAACCTTAAACCAAATTTTAGTGGAAATGGACGGATTTGAACAGGATACAAAAATAACTGTTCTATCCAGTACTAACAGGCCAGATGTTTTGGATTCAGCTCTTTTAAGGCCAGGAAGGTTTGACAGAAGAATTATTTTAGACTTACCGGATATAAATGAAAGAGAAGAAATTTTAAAAATTCATTGTCGGGAAAAACCATTAGCCATAAATTCTAATTTAAGGGAAATTGCAGAAAGAACTCCTGGATTTTCAGGTGCAGACTTGGCAAATCTGGTTAATGAAGCAGCTATTTTAGCTGCAAGAAGGAATAAAGCCCAAATTTTCCAAGATGAGCTATTGGAATCAATTGAAAAAGTATTATTAGGACCTGAAAGGAAAAGTCATATTTTAACAAAAAAAGAAAAAGAAATTGCAGCTTATCACGAAGCAGGGCACGCTTTAGTTGCAAGCTTTATTAAAGAAGCAGAACCAGTAAGAAAAATCTCTATTGTGGCAAGAGGTCTGGCAGCAGGTTACACTCTAAAAATGTCAAAAGAAGAAAGAAAAATCAAAACAAAATCTGAATTTTTAGCTGAAATGTCTGCTCTTTTAGGGGGTTACTGTGCTGAAAAACTAACCTTTGGAGAAATTACAACAGGGGCTGCAAATGATTTGAAAAAAGCTTCTCAATTAGCCAGAAAATTAGTAAAAGAATACGGTATGTCTTCTTTGGGACCTATAAGTTTTGCTGAAAATGATAATTCATCTTTTTGGGTAAACATAAATGAGACTAAAAATTATTCTGAAAAAGTAGCATCTAAAATTGATGAAGAAGTAGGAAAATTTATAAAACAGGCAGAAAAACGAACAAACAGAATCTTAATTAGTAAAAAACAGTTCTTAGAAAAAATTGCCAAAACCTTGATTGAAAAAGAAACTATTGAAACCCAAGAATTTGAAAAAATAATAGGGAAACCCGCCTAAAATCAGCAAAGCCGATATTATGGCGGG
>Ga0209635_10002912_pt1 | contig 13239 bp, 11 predicted proteins | sample DeeMarSWOR230_32_FD_187463 | JGI IMG/M metagenome (GOLD analysis project Ga0209635, IMG submission 187463) | Marine sediment microbial communities from White Oak River estuary, North Carolina - WOR-2-30_32 (SPAdes) (version 2) | ecosystem: Environmental > Aquatic > Marine > Intertidal zone >...
CAAAAGCTCCCAAGACAACCCCAAAAACAACAACCCAAGGACCGCTCAGATCAATAGCGGGCACTATCAAACTAAATGAAGTAGCCGCCAGCATGACACCCGCCGAAAACCCCAGCATGACATCCAACAACCTATCTGAAACCTTCTTCGTAAACAGCACTGGCAAAGCTCCAGCGCCAGTGGCTAAGCCCGCGGCTAGGCTAGCCAGAGAACCAAGCAAGATTATATCCTCAATCATATTTAACACATTAATCCGGTGATACAGTAATTTGGAAATTTAAAAAAGCGGGGGGTGTGGAGATGGTTTACCTAAGGAACTTTGAGACGAACGGCGAGGTCTCACCTCTTCGCATAAAGTGACCAGACGGTCCCTCACCTAAGAATTCGGAGAACCAAGACTCATGCTCAATTTCTTCATTAAGAATCGCTTGAGACAAGTCGTAGGTTCGATGGTCCTTGCCCGCAGTCATATTACAGATGTGAGTATACCCTCGCACTGCACATCTCTCTGCTTCCACCAACACTGTTAACATTGCTTTGATGTCTGTTGGATCTTTTGGTAGTTTGGCAGGGGGACAGGCCGAGATATCATGAAACGCTTTCATATCCTCTGGCAGTTTGCCTCCTAGCTCATATATGCGGGGAACAAGCGCCTCAAAATGATTACGGTCTTCAATGCGAGCGGTTTCTGCAATCTCCTTGATCCCTTCTCCTTCGAGCCCTATCAGATTACATCGGAGGATAGTATAGTAGTAGTAAGTTGTAAGTTCAGCTGCAGCATTTTTGACTAGCAACTCAACTAACTGGTCAACATTGATGCCAGCCTTCTCCACCATTTCTCGCGCTACTTTAGCCGTATTATCACCTCACTTGCTTTGAGTATTGTAGGAATTTATTTAATTTTTCGCAATGAAAGTCATCCTGTAATAAGGGTTACCACGCGTGTTATGTAAAGAAAAAAGGTTGTTGATTAACTATGTTTTTTAGACTTTCTGTTTAATTAATCGGTTTTCGAGTTGATTTAACATTTTGATGAATTCTACATATTTTGTGTGAGCTTGTGTTAGCGAGATTTTGTTGAAGTATATTTTGTCGTTAGGTTTTGCTTGCGCCAATCGGGAAACGTCGGGCGTAGCGACTGTGGCTATTTTTGGGTAGCCTCCGCTTGTTTGGGCGTCCGCCATTAAAACGATGGGTTTGCCATTGCCAGGAACCTGAACTGAACCTATCGTGAGCGCGTCGGTGAGAGGTTCAGTTGCACTTTTACGTTCAATTGGTGTGCCATCAAGCCTATATCCCATTCTGTCAGCCTCGGATGTCACAGTATATACACTTGATAGAAAAGTTTCAATACCCTTAGCCATAAACACATCTTCTTGTGGTCCCAAAGTAACGTTGACGAAAAACTCTTTTTCATAATCGGGAATCAATTCTCGAGGCATGACCCGCGTGGTTTTTAGAAATTGTCGTGGCGCAAAGGTTCTAATCACGTCGCCTGCCTTCAATCTTCGTCCTTCATAACCGCCGAACCCACCTCTCGTATAGGTTGACCGGCTTCCCAAAACAAGAGGCACGTCAATTCCTCCCCTAATAGACAAATAAGCCCGACATCCGCTACATGCGCTTCCAGAAAACGCGATGGCATCACCTTTCTTAACGTTCAACATCTGCCACATCGAAGCAAAATCACCATTAACCATAAAAGAAAAATCTGCACCAGCAACCGCTACCTGCGCCTCGTTAAGCACCTCGAGCTCTGGACCAACCAAAGTTATTTCTAAACAAGCATCACTAACCTTGTTACCAAGAAGCACGTTAGCTGCAGCAAACGCATACTTATCCATCGCTCCAGAAACCGGCACACCAAACTTTTGAAAACCAAACCTTCCTAAATCCTGCACGGTAGTGAGAAGCCCAGGTTTAACTAAACGAAACAACTCCATAACGCTCATGCCTTTCTACTTATCGTTTCAAACTCTTTTACGGTGATTGACTTGAATTTAACGTGGTCTCCAGGTTTAAACAAAGCCGGTTGCTTCGCATAAGGATTAAAGAGTGTGAGTGGAGTTCTTCCAATGATTTGCCACCCGCCTGGCGATTCGCATGGGTATATGCCTGTTTGGTTTCCTGCTATGCCCACAGAACCAGCGGGGATTTTTAGTCTCGGGGTGTCTAATCTGGGAGTAGCAATAGCACCTGGAACCTTGCTCATGTATGGAAAGCCTTCAACGAAGCCAATCATGAAAACAGCATACTCTGTTTCTGAATGAATGCGAATAACTTCTTTCTCTGTTAGATTATGATACTTTGCCACATTATGAAGGTCTGGACCAAACTTGCCACCATAAACCACAGGAACAACAATCTTCAGTCCCCTCATTTTTGCACCAATCTTTTCTAACCTTGGCTCTAGATCCTTTAGTTGAAAAACAAGCCTTTCATAACTCGTCTTCAACGGATTATAATAAACAAGAAGAGAGGCATACGCAGGCACGCATTCCTCAACACCGTAAACCTTAGCCTCCTCAATAGCCCTACACAACGCATGCACTTTACTGTTTATATTCAAATCGATGGTATCGCCAAACCTGACAAGCAAAGCCCTGTCGCCCATCGGAGAATATTTAGGAGAAGAAAACACGGCATACACCTTAAACGAATTTGCCTACCGAAACCACTTCAATACCAGCTTTTTCCAATTTTTTCCTAAGATTTTTTGCAAGTTCAACAGCTTTTAAATTGTCGCCATGAACACAAATTGTATGCACCTCGTCTAAATCTACAACTTTACCATCCATCGCCACCACATTTTTTTCCCTCACCATCCTTACTGCTCTTTCAGTAACCGTCATAGGATCTTCAATAACTGACCCCGCAATTAATCTTGAAACCAAGCTTCCATTCGAATTATAGGCACGCTCAGCAAAAACCTCAAAAGCCACCCGCAAACCCACTTTAGCCGCAACCTCGGCTACTTTTGACTTGATTTGAGTAAAAACTATCAACCTCGAATCGACAGCAGCAACGCCCTCCACAACAGCCTTGGCAAGTGTAGCATCGTTCACAGCCATATTGTAAAGTGCACCGTGAGGTTTCACATGTTGAAGTTCCATACCAAATGATTTTGCAAACGCTTGAAGCGCGCCAACTTGATAAATCACAAGATTCGTTACTTCTTCCTTAGAAAGTTTCATTTCACGCCTTCCAAATCCTACCAAATCTAGAAATCCCGGATGCGCTCCTACGGCTACGTTGTATTGTTTTGCTAATCTTACAGTTTTAGCCATCACCATTGGGTCGCCTGTGTGGAAACCACATGCTACGTTAGCCGACGTGATGTAAGGCATAACCTCTTCATCACGACCAACTTTGAAAAGACCGTAGCTCTCTCCAAGGTCACAGTTAATGTCAACTTTAAGCTTCAACCTATTCTTCTCCATTAGACCTTAACATGTTTCCGCATATCTTCAACCACAGCAGAAGGAACAGGCAGGTCTTTCATGGTCATCAAACCTGCCTCAGCGTTTATCACCTTGGGAATACTGTTGCAGACCATAGCAATGGTTCCAACGTCGCCGTGAACGCACGGAGAAATCTTCTCACAGATTGTTGGCACACCCTCAATTGTTATGGCGTCATATTCTTCCTCAGCGCCAATGTAAGCTTGAAACTCGAGCGAAATCACCTTCTGCACATTTTTTATCCCATACGCGCATTGCCTTAAACCCGCCACTTGACCAGCCTCAACGCAGATTGCTTCACTTTTAACAAGATTCTTCGCTACAACAGGCTCAACAGCACGTACCTCAGTCTTATCCAATTTCCATGCCAAAGCAGAGGCAATCATGGCAATCGATTGCTCCAAACCAACATGTCCAGAAATTATCTTCTTCTGCATTTTTTCTTCAAACTCAACAACTGAAAGCCCTGCGCCTATCTTCTTCTGGAATGGTACGCGTCTTGTTGCGGCGTTCATTACTCTCACAACTTTTATTCGTTCAATTTTTTGGCAGGGCACAGTCAATGTGATCACCAATGTGTCCATGAGAAATCCCGGGTTTATACCCGTGCCTAGGATTGTTGCATCATGTTTTTTTGCTAATGCATCGAGTTTGCGTGCAAGGCTTGGCGATGAGAGGTATGGGTAGGAGAGTTCTTCGCAGGTGGAAACTACGTTTACGCCATGCTTCACAATTTCTGCAATTTGTGGATACACTTTTTCCATAAACGAAGTAGTGGTATGCACAACTATGTCTGGTTTTGTTTTGGGCAGCACAGTATTCGTATTGCTTGAAATTACTACTCCCAAACGTTTAGTCAGGCCTAGGACCTCTCCCAAATCTTTACCAACCTTGTTTTCTGCAACATCTATCGCACCAACAATTTCCACGCCTTTCTTCTCCAGCAAAAACTTGGCAACAAGACTTCCGATTACACCTACACCGTAAAGCACTACACGAACATTTCTCTTCAATGCTCATCCTTCTTTGTTTTGTTTAGGAGAGTACTCTTTTCACGCAACTTTAATATGTGGTTTCTCTTTTCTTTAAGAATTCTCTCATCCTCTTAACATCCACCAAAACGGAGGTTCAAACTACGCCTAATACAGTTAAGCAGAATGTTGAATATGCTCCTTGCCGCAAAGCATGCCCAGCCGGAATTAACGTTCAAGGATACATCGCCCTCATCGCGCAAGGAAAATTTGAAGAAGCACTAGAATTGATAAGAAAATACATACCCTTTCCTCTTGTTTGTGGAAGAGTCTGCTTTAGCCCCTGCGAAGACGCGTGCACCAGAAAAAACATAGACGAAGCACTTAGCATCCGTGCACTCAAACGGCTAGTCGCAGACTACGAGAACATGCAAAGAGAAAAAAAGAAACCCAAAAAAATGCTGCCAACGCACAGCGAAAAAATTGCCGTAATCGGTTCTGGTCCCGCTGGGCTCACGGCTGCATATGAATTGGTTAAGATGGGTTATCCTGTTATTGTTTTCGAAAAATCATCCTACCCCGGTGGAATGCTAAGAGAATGCATTCCTGAGTACAGGCTGCCAAAAAAAGTGCTTGATGTCGAGATTGATTATATTAAAGCGTTAGGTGTTGAAATCCGAGCCAACACTACAGTCGGCAAGGATGTAACTTTTGAAGAGCTTAAAAGAAAGTATAAAGCAATTTTTATTGCTACTGGCGCGGAGAAATGTTATAGCCTTAATGTTGAAGGCGAAGCATTGAATGGAGTTTTTCATTCTCACGAATTTTTGAAAGATGTAACCGCTGGAAAACAAGTTTCACTTGGAGACAAGGTTGTGGTTATTGGGGGTGGCAATGTTGCTATAGATGCAGCTCGGACAGCGAAACGTTTGGGCGCGAAAGATGTCACTATAGTTTATCGCCGTTCTGAAGAGGAAATGCCAGCACACGGGAAAGAGGTGGAAGAGGCAAAGATAGAAAGCATGAAATTCCACTTCTTAGCAACGCCAAAGAAAATTTTGGGCAAGGATGGAAAAGTTGTAGGAATAGAATGCGTGAAAATGGAGTTAGGCGAACCAGACGAGACAGGCAGACGTCGACCTATCCCAGTTGAAGGTTCAGAATTCGCAATCTCTACAGACAATGTCATAATTGCGATTGGCGAAACAACAGACACATCCTTCTTGCCTTCTGAAATTCAAGTTACAAAAAGAAGCATAGTTGCCGACAACCTCACCTTAGAAACAACACTACCGGCTGTTTTTGCAGGTGGCGATGCGGTGACCGGACCTGCATCCGTTATAGAAGCTATTGCTGCAGGCAAAAAAGCCGCAGTATCCATTGATCGTTGCATAAAAGGCCAAGATCTAAGAAGTGGAAGAGAAGAGAAAATTGTCGAAAAATCATGGGTGTCTGAAGAAACGGTTTTGGAGAAAAAGCCTAGACAAAAAATGCCTACGTTATTACCTGAGCAAAGAGTAGGAAACTTTAGCGAGGTTGAACTTGGATTCGACCCGGTCACGGGTATCCGAGAGGCTGTGCGATGTTTAGCTTGCGGACCATGTGAACAATGTCTGGAAAAGGAGGAACTCTGTGAGCCTCACGAAATTTTTGTTATTGAAGATGAGTGCATTGGATGTGCAAACTGTGAGAAGACATGCTGGTTCGGAGCAATAAAAGTGGAAAAATCTATTGCAAAAATTAATCCTTTCCTCTGTAAGGGGTGTGGAACCTGTGTTGTGGAATGCCCTGAATTGGCTATTAACATGAAGGATTTTACAAACGAAAATATTTTAGAATCGATGAGAAATGTAAAATGGGATGGCGAAGGCAATCCGCGAATTTTGGTTTTCAGTTGCGAAAGAACAAGCAACCTTTTCCCAAACCCAACACAACCTCTACGAAATGTGAATATTATTCAAATGCCATGTGCAGGAAGAATAGATCAAACACATGTTTTACAAGCGTTTTCGCTTGGCGTAGACGGCGTGCTGATATTCAATTGCAACACTAAAGACTGTCATTATGGCAATGGTAGCTTGATTGCAGAAAAAAGAACCCGACAAATGAAAAAGTGGCTCAAAGAATTAGGAATCGAATCAGAACGACTTCAGATGGCATCACCCTCTTTAAACGAGAAAGAGGGCTTAAACGAAGCTATTGATGATTTCCTGCTAAGCCTAAAAAAGATGGACATAAATCCTTTGAGGAAACTCGCATGAAGAGTAACTGCCCCAATTGTTGAAAGAAAGGTTTATAGAAGACTTTCTGTTTTTACGATTAACTTAATAGAAGGCAAATGAAAACGGAAAAACTGCCACATGAAACTAGGGACAATCTAGGCATTGCAAGGCTTTTTGGGTGAGTTAAGTAATGCAGATACTAGCAATAGTGCCTATAATTTTAATCGTTGCTTTTGTGTTTGGCGAACTTTTTAAAAGGATTGGGCTCCCTCAAGTTGTAGGGCAAATTATCGCAGGAATATTATTCGGCATTCCAGTCTTTGAAAATCTATTATTTACTGATGAGCCAACTTTGTTAATAATAGATTTCTTCGCAATGCTCGGAATATTACTTCTTCTTTTTTTGGCTGGATTAGAAATTGATATTGAAAAAATAAAGGAGACATTGAGAGATTCGATTCTTATATCTCTTAGTTCAGCACTTGTTCCATTCCTTCTTGGATTTATTTTTATCACAGTATTCTTTCCGCAATACGGTTTTCTGACAGCCCTTATTTTTGGTGGAGCTTTGATGGTGACGTCGGAAGGAACCAAGGTTAAGGTGCTCATGGATTTGAATAGTTTAAACACTCGGTTGGGGGCGGTCATGCTAGCCGCTGGGGCAATTGACGATGTATTCGAAGTTTTATTTTTAACGATTGTAGTGGTAATGGCAAAAGGAGAAGGTTTTGCAGAACTTGCGAAAATCCCCTTAGAAATTGCAATCTTTGTTGTTATCGCATTCATATCCTTTAAGATTGTCTCTAAAGTCCTTCATTACCTCGATAGGGTCACTGGTGACGAAACCGAGCTTTTCTCAATAGTGATGATTTTCATTCTCGTTCTCGCGGCACTATCGGAATCTCTGGAAATAGGCTATCTAATTGGCGCCATCATAGGCGGCTTCCTTTTGCAGATTTCGATGAAAGGTATTAGGAGACAACACAAAAGAGACATAATTAACGAAATAAAGCTTGTTGCTTTGGGTTTTATTATCCCCTTTTTCTTTGCAAATGTAGGAATAAAGTTTGACTTGAGCACGCTCTCTTCTAACATATTTCTGATAATAGCCACAGTTATCGTGGCTCTTGTTGGGAAAATGGTAGGTACCCTTATAGTAAAGCCATTTTCAAGTTTAAACTGGAAGCAACTGTATTATGTTGGCTGGGCAATGAATTCTAGAGGCGCAGCAGAGTTAGTTATCGCTTTAATTGCGGTACAGTATGGCTTAATCCCTCCTGAGATATTTTCAGCGCTAGTGGCCACGAGTATGATAACCACCTTGATTTTTCCACCAATTCTAGCTAGAGGAATAAGCAGAAATCCGGGACTAATGAACAAAAAAGCGACACATAAGCATCTAAATGAAATTAGAAAAGGGAAGCGGTTGAAAAAATAAATCTATTTAATGCTAAATAATGTAATAGGTGACAAAAAATGAAGGATAAAATAAAAATTCTCGTAGGAATCGACGGCTCAGATCATTCTCTATGGGCACTTATGGAGGCAATAAACATTGCTAAAAAATTTTCAGGATTCGTAAAGGTCATAACTATTCATAAGCAAGGAGAGGAAGAAAAAGCCGAAAAAATTCAGCAAAAAACTGAACAATATTTGGAAAAAGAAGGTGTCGATCATAGTTTTTCAACAATTCTCGGTTCTAATCCTTCCCGCGCTTTGGTAGACATAGCTAAACACGAGAACTTTGACCTTATTGTGGTGGGGAGTAGAGGACTTGGGAGTGCAGCGTCTTTCTTGTTAGGAAGTGTTTCTAAACAAGTAGTGACCAAAGCTCCATGCGACGTACTGGTCGTAAAAAAATAATAACCCTACAAAGATAGATTCATTGTAAAGGATTTACACACGAGAGGTCATTGAAATCTGGAGAGATACTATTCTAAGGGTTATATTCAACTATTTATGGACTGCGCTTGAGCTTTACATCCGTTGCAAACCTTTACATTTGTAAACTTTTATATCCAAGACTATATGCATTTCATTGTGGGACCCAGTTGAAAACTAAAAAAGCTTCAATACCCAAAGAGCTGCAGGAACAACTGCTTGACGCTGAAAAGCTGAAATACTGTTTTGAATGTGGCATTTGCACTGCAAGCTGCCCAATGATGGAACTCGCTTCCAACCATTACAACCCAAGAATTCTACTCGAAACAATTTTTCTTGACCCCGAAAAAATTCTTACCACATCTGATATTTGGCTGTGCGGATGGTGCTACAGATGCCACAAAAGATGCCCACAAAAACTCAAACCTCCAGAAATTCTCCTTCTTGTAAAAAAACTAGCCGTAGAAAAAGGCTACCTTGAAGGATTCCAAAACGCCGCAGACATCATAGGAAAAACCATCCCCCTAGCGGAAAGTTGTTATTACATCTGTTTTCATCCTGAACGAACAAAAATTAGCAAGGAACAATTCGAAAACGTACTGAAAAAGATAATTGAAAGCCGTAAACAGATACCAAAGAAGACTCCAGAGCTTCGTGACGAAAAAATCGCAATAATCGGGTCTGGTCCCGCCGGATTGACAACGGCATACGAACTCGCTAGAAAAGGTTACAAAGCAACTGTATTTGAGGCTTTTCCAGAAATTGGCGGCATGCTGAGATATGGGATACCTGAGCAACGCCTTCCCAGAAAAGCGTTAGAAAATGATGTAGAATATGTAAAAAGTTTTGGAGTGGAATTCAAACTTGGTACCGGCTTAGGCAAAGACCTAACAATAGAACAGTTACAACGAGAAGGTTACAAAGCAATATTCATTGCAGTGGGTGCGTTAAAAAGCAGATTAATAGGTTGCGAAGGCGAAGAATTACAAGGCGTATCTTGTGCGCTCGACCTTCTAAGAGAAATAAAATCTGGAAAAGAGGTTAAAATTGGCAAAAGAGTCGCAGTAATCGGTGGTGGTAATGTTGCAATAGACGCTGCGAGAACAGCATTTCACAATGGCGCTAGGGAAGTTACAATTCTGTATCGTAGAACTCGGGAAGAGATGCCTGCAAACCCTTGGGAAGCAAAAGAGGCTGAAGAGGAAGGAGTTAAAATCGAATTTCTACTTGCCCCTACCAAATTTTTAGGAAAGGACGGGCATGTGGTTGGAGTAGAACTTGTAAAAATTGAGTTAGGCGAACCAGATGAAACAGGCCGAGGAAAACCAGTACCCATACAAAATTCCAATTTCATAAAAGATTTCGACATGGTCATTTTGGCAGTTGGAGAAGCCGTGGACACGTCGTTTTTGCCTAAAGAAGTTGAGCTAAGCGATATAAACACTATATGGGCGGACCCGATTACAATGGAGACCACTATGGAAGGCGTTTTCGCAGGTGGCGACGCAGTAATTGGACCCTCGTCTGTGATGGAAGCAATGGTAGCAGGCAAAAAAGCAGCAAGTTCAATTGACCGCTTTTTAAGAGGAGGACAAAAAAGGATTGAGTAAAAAACAAGTCACGAAAAAGGATAAACAATTACAAAAAGACCAAGTCAGGATTGGCGTTTATGTGTGTCATTGTGGGCTTAATATCGCAGGCTCTGTAGATTGCGAAGAAGTAGCGAAATTTGCGGCCACCCTCCCTTACGTTGTAGTTGCAAAGGACAACCGCTACACATGCTCTGATCAAGGACAAGAGCTAATAAAAAACGACATAAAAGAACACAAGTTGAACCGAATAGTTGTCGCCTCATGCTCCCCCAGGCTTCATGAACCCACTTTTAGACGAACGTGCGAAGAAGCAGGGTTAAACAAGTATTTGTTTGAAATGGCTAACATCCGTGAACAGTGCAGTTGGGTGCACCTTTACGAGAAAAAGAAAGCCACAGAGAAGGCAAAAGACCTTGTCAAGGCGGCTGTGGCAAAAGTGGTATTACTCGACCCAGCCATTGAAAGTGTAGTCCCAATTATACAGAAAGCACTCGTAATTGGAGGCGGAGTTGCAGGCATACAAGCCGCATTAGACTTGGCAGATACGGGCTACAAAGTATATCTTGTGGAAAGAGAGCCAAGCATCGGAGGCAGAATGGCGCAAATTGACAAAACGTTTCCAACTATGGACTGTAGCATCTGCATTCTCGCGCCGAAAATGTCAGACGCTGGACGGCATTCAAACATAGAACTCCTAACCAACAGTGAAGTGCAAGATGTTAAAGGGTACATTGGAAACTTCAAAGTGAAGGTCTTGAAAAAACCACGATACGTAACAAAAGATTGTAGCGCCTGCGGTGATTGCTCTGAAGTTTGTCCAATCACTGTGCCTAACGAGTTTGATGTTGGTTTAGCAACACGCCACGGCATTTACACACCTTTTGCTCAAGCCGTGCCATCCACATACATTATTGACCCGAACATTTGCCTAAACCAGGAAGGCATTCTCAAATGCGACAAATGCATTAAAGCGTGCGAGAGAAAGGCGATAGACTTCGACATGAAACCTGAAGTTTTGGAGTTAGAGGTTGGCACAATAATTGTCGCGACTGGTGCGGATATTTACGATCCGACTTCTCTGCAAAATTATGGTTACAGAAAATATCCTAATGTAATCACTTCGTTAGAGTTTGAACGATTAATAAATGCCGGCGGACCTTCTGGTGGGCACTTGCTTAGACCGAGTGACATGAAGATTCCAAAATCAGTTGCCTTCGTTCAGTGTGTGGGCTCACGTTCGGATAGAGGACACTTATATTGCAGTAATATTTGTTGCATGAACACAATAAAAGATGCTCTACTCATCAAAGAACACTGGCCAGAAACAGAAATCTACGTCTTCTACGTGGACATTCGAGCTTTCGGCAAAGGCTTCGAAGACCTTTACAAAAGAGCAAGAAAAGAAGGAGTAATATTCATCCGCGGATTGCCTGCAGAAATCCATGAAGACCGCAAAACACGCAACCTTTGGCTTATTGGAGAAAACACGCTGCAGAAAGAGTTGTATAAAATAAACGTTGGCATGGTCATATTATCTGTGGGTATCGAGCCGAGAATAGACAGCGACGTTATCCAACGACTGCTTGTATTGTCGAGAACAAATGATGGATTCTTTATGGAAGCACATCCAAAACTCAGACCAGTCGACACACCAACAGGCGGAGTTTTCCTTGCAGGATGCGCTGAAGGACCAAAAGACATCAAAGACAGCGTAACCCAAGCAAGCGCCGCAGCAGCACGAGCAGGGATTTTAATGGCAAAGGGCAAAGTAACAGTCGAAGCAATAACGCCCAGAGTTCTGGAAGAAGCATGCAAAGCCTGTGGATTGTGCACAAAAGTTTGTCCCTACAACGCAATAACTTTGAATGAAGACTTAAAACGCGCAGAAGTCATCGAAGCCGCATGCTCAGGGTGTGGCACCTGTGGAGCAGAATGCCCCTTCAGTGCGCTTTACATGCGCCACTTCACTGATGAACAAATTAACGCACAAATCGACGCCTTAACTGAGCAAGATGCAGACAAAAAAATAATCGCTTTCTGTTGCAACTGGTGCGCTTATGCAGGCGCAGATTTTGCGGGTGTAAGCCGAATGCAGTATCCATCAAATGTGCGCATAATAAGAACAATGTGCTCAGGTAGAGTTTCGCCAAAGTTTGTGGAAAGAGCCTTCGCACGAGGTGCTGCTGCGGTTTTGGTTGCAGGTTGCCACATAGGCGACTGTCATTATATTAACGCTAACCTTCAAACTCAAAAACGCGTTGAGCGTTTATGGAAGAAAATGGAAAAACTGGACTTGAACAAGGATCGTTTGCAGTTGTTGTGGGCAAGCGCCGCGGAAGGCGAAAGAGTAGCATCTAAAGTCAAAGAAATGCAAGCAATCGTTAACAGCATAACTAAAGAGGAGATTGAAAAGTCAAAGAAAATGATGGAGAAGGCATAAGATTGGAGACGGTGATATTGGCATCAAAAAAATTGTGGCGCAAACCATTAGACTCGGAGAAGATTAAACCTCCAGAAGCTGAGATTTACATAATCAGAGACAGATGCAAAGGCTGCGGCTTCTGCATACAATTCTGCCCAAAAGAAGTACTCGAAGAATCAGAAGAAATCAACGCAAGAGGCGTTCATCCACCTAAAGTAAAGGACGCTGGCAAATGCGCTCTTTGTGGCTTCTGCACAGCAATTTGCCCAGACTTTGCCATATTTGTGGTAGAAAAACCTTCTGAAAAGAAAGAGGAAGAGAAAAAATGACCATAAAAAATAGAGCAGTTTGGACAGGCAAACATTTTCTAAGCGGCGACCTCGCATGCGCAGAAGGTGCTTTAGCAGCAGGCTGCAGATTCTTCGCAGGCTATCCAATTACACCTGCAACCGAAATCGCTGAGCGGATGGCTCGTCGTTTGCCTCAAATTGGTGCGACGTACATTCAGATGGAAGACGAAATTGCCTCGATCGCTGCAGTGATAGGCGCATCTTATGCTGGTTTAAAAGCTATGACAGCTACTTCTGGACCTGGCTTTAGCTTGATGCAAGAAAATATTGGCTTAGCTGCGATGACTGAGACTCCATGTGTAATTGTTGACGTGATGCGTGGCGGACCGAGTACCGGGCA
>Ga0209635_10002914_pt1 | contig 13232 bp, 10 predicted proteins | sample DeeMarSWOR230_32_FD_187463 | JGI IMG/M metagenome (GOLD analysis project Ga0209635, IMG submission 187463) | Marine sediment microbial communities from White Oak River estuary, North Carolina - WOR-2-30_32 (SPAdes) (version 2) | ecosystem: Environmental > Aquatic > Marine > Intertidal zone >...
AGGTATTCTATCAATGTTATTGTATTTCTTCTGAGTTAGTGAATATAATACCTTCAGCAGTCATTTCTTTTAATGCGTTTGATACACTACCTTCAGGAGCTCCAACGGGCTTAGTGAGGTCGATAACAAACACGACATCAAAACCTAGTTTTTTTCCGTCTATTGCACTGAAGAAAACACAGTAATCTAGCGCGAGACCACATAAAAATATTCGTTCAATACCTTTAGCATGTAAGTGTTCTGAAAGACCCGTTGTAGTTTTTTTATCGTTTTCTATAAAAGCTGAATAACTGTCAATCTCTGGGTTAGTTCCTTTTTGCCACCACATCATCCCGCTGTATCCCATTAAGTCGGGATGAAAATCTGCTCCATGAGTATCACGAATACAATGATCTGGCCAGAGAATTGGACCGATTCCCTCTGTAGAATACGGTTCATATGGTTCCTTTCCTTCGTGGGCACTTGCAAACGATTGATGATCAGGAGGATGCCAATCTTGAGTATAAACAATGAAATTTCCAGCATCAAAGAATTTTTTAGATAACTCATTGATACCTGGTACAATTAGATCTCCTTCTGCAACAGGTAGCGCACCTGAAGGCATAAAATCGTTTTGCATATCAACTATGATTAATGCATCGTTTGGTTGAATTTCTATATCCTTCTTTATTTTTACATCAGAAATTTGCATCTGCATCATCCTTGAATTTATTTTACGGTTTTATTAAGAACAATTATTTAGTCCTTTTGGTGATCCAAATCATTATATTATATTTTAGAAAAATCCAGTACAATATGAATTCGTGTAAATATTAAAATAGGAGGAGCAGGCTCAATTGTCGACATATAACCTGTTTCTTTAAGTGAAGTCTAAATCTTCTCGCGGAAGATTTTCTGAGAAATCATATAAATAATAGTTCCAAGAATAATGTGAGATTGATCTAAGCTATAGATTTGATAAGAAGATTTCATTCGATCAGAGGAATACGATCTTAGAGATATGGTAGTTACAGTATACTACTTAATGATTATAAGAGGCGAGAATATGACACAACTAATTGCAATACTTCAAGAAGGAGGCATATGTGTATTCAATCGATCTTATTGGCAATTGGAAACTAATCCAGAACTCCTTGGCAGCTTTATTTCAGCAATTTCAGAATTTGTTAGATGCTCTTTTGGATTGGTTCTTGAGGAATTTAAATGTCAAGGATATAGGACATTCATTTTTCCATTTAAGAATAATCATTTAGTAGTAATTACTGTTGACGATCAAAACGTGCCTTATGAGTTTTTGAAAATCAAAACACTGCTGTTAGCTCAGCAAATTTGGGAAAAATTCTCTGCAAAATTTGCTGGAATCAAAGGCGATTTAGTAGAAATTGCACTTCTAGAGCAACTAAATGCTGAAATCGATGAAATTGTTGGTATGAGCGGGATTACTTTAAAACCTGCTAGAGAAAAGCTCATTGAAGACTTACTTACGTGAAGTAAACGTCTGCTGCCATTAAAAAACGGCATCAAGAATTTTTAAAGACAATATGAGATGAAAAATAAGATATATTTTTCGATAAAGGCTTCTTATCATTAAAACACTTCCTTTCCAAAGAAAAATAGTACAGTTTTTGCTGTATGCAAGTTCTGAAATCCTTTTATATGACAATTTCATGTAAATTTCTCCGAACGAAAGGGCGACAAATTGACTATTTTTTTATGTACTATACTGTTCATTTCAGTTAAACATAAATTAAACTTAATGTCAGAATTTTTTTGGAATGTAAAGGACTCAAAATGATATATAGTTTTTTTATAGAAGATATCAATTTAAAAAGATAAATATAGGGATCTATCAGATATATTCTGAAGATAATAGATAGGGCATAGTTCAACAAATTGATTCTTGGGGTGTACAAACTGACAGAAAGCCAAACATTAAAAGAGGGATTCCGAGTATATCTACCAGAAGAGGAGATACTTACAGATGCTATCGATGAAATTATTGGTCTTGAAGAAGCAAAGAAGCAACTTATAAGCATTATCAAAACCATTCACAAAGATAATGTAGAACAACTAAAGGAATGGGAGATAAAAGCAGGAGGAACTGTGCTTATCGTTGGTTTACCTGGTATGGGCAAAACTTCACTTGTAAAAGCACTAGCAAAAAAGGAAAAACTACCTCTTGTTGAGATGAATTTAGCGGATCTACTCATTACATTTCCAAATCCAACTGACATCAAACTGATTTTAAATAGACTTCACACCGTTGTAAAAGATGTTGGCCCATGTATCATACTTTTAGACGATTTCGAACCAACTGATTTATTTACTATGGATGATATTGAAAATATTCGCAGAATCATTTACCAATTCATAAAAGAATTTAGTCTGATTTATGAAAACGATCCTAGACTTTTAATTGCAGTTATAAGCTACCCGATTAAAGATAAAGGGCTTCTCAACTTTTTCGATTATCATATTGTTATCGATGAATTAGACGAAAATGTGCGATATAATATATTGAAGAAATATCTTGAAAAAACGAATATTGACTCCTCAATTGATTTTGAAAATCTTCTCCATAATTATTCGTCTGATGAAGTCACAGGCGGCTTTTCTGGAGAAGATCTTAAAAAAATTGTTCAAGGAGCTGCATATAATGCTATTTATGAAAATAGGAAGGAAATAATTGAAAAAGATCTTGAGGAGTCATATCAACAGCTAATGAAAACAAGTCATGGAAGTTTACAAACAAATACTAATAAGATACGCAAAAAAAATGATAACGAAGAAAATGTTGGAACTACTCAGAAATTGGAAGCCCTTGAAATTGAAGTAACACGTTTAAAATGGATGATTAATGCAACTAGTCAAATGATACACAACGCTCTAAGACTTGCATTTTCTGATAATCGTGAGTTTGTTATACGATTTTTTGAACGTTTTGAAAAGGATCGTCGTCCATACGCTTTGCATGAGATTGCTCATATTACAGGAATAGATGAAGATGCTGTAAAAAAGGTGTTAGCAAAGAAATATTTTGCAATGCTGTTTCCAAAACTAGGAAAAAAAGGAATAGTTACAGCATTTGACAGGGAATTATTAGAAAAAGTTGCTGATGAATTCACGTTTGTAAATAATAAATCTTGAATTGTGGTCTATTATGGTCTATTTAAAAAGCATGACCTTTACGAATTATAAATCCTTTTATGGTTCACGAGAGATCAGATTCACGAAAGGCTTTACCCTGATACAAGGAGCTAATGGGTCTGGGAAATCAAACATCTTAGACGGCATTTCATTTGTCCTTGGTGGTCGCGATGAAAGAACCGATAAGGTCCTCGAAGTAATCACTCGTCGGGCTGGAAAATATTTAACAAACTCAGCTGAAGTAAAAATCACGTTCGATAACAGTGACAGAAGGATCCCTTTAGACAAAGATGAAATTACCGTACAACGTCAAATTCGATTGACACCAAAGGGATCTCACTATAGCGTCTATAAGCTAGATGATGAGGCTATATCTCTTACAGAAATTCTTGAGTGCCTTGCAAAAGCTGGAATTACAGCAGAAGGTTATAATATCATCAAGCAGGGGAGAATTGTTGAACGTGCTACAGAAGATCCGGATAGTCGAAGACAATTGCTTGAAAGTATTGCAGGTACGGCAAGATTCGATGCTGAGATAAATGAAATTGAAGCCCGAATTCTTAGTATTGATGACAAATTACAACAATTGGACCTTTATCTAGGAGATTCTTATAGAATTCTTGAAGGCTTAGAAAAAGAAAAGAACAGAACATTGGAATTTGAGGAGATAGATAAAAGATTAAGAAAGCACAAAGTATTACGATTTAGGCATATGCGACAGCACCATAAGAATGAACATGAGAAACTTAACAAAATAAAAGAAGAACAAGAACACAAGAAAGAGATCTTAACTAAGAAAATTGAAAAATATGCAGAAAATACGCAGATCCTACAAACACAAAAAGAAGCGCTTGAAGCAGAAGAAAGGAGAATTGAAAAAAATAAAGCAAAAGCATCAGGAATAATTGAAGGATTTAAATCTGAACTGAATAGATTAAAAAATGAATCTAAAGTTCTTGATCTTAGAATTTCACAGATAAAAACCCAAAACGAACAGTTAAATTCAGAAATTGAAACGATTAATCAAGAAATTGAAAAGTTACATAAGCTTTTCGAAAAGAAAAATGCACAAAAGAGTGATTTAGACTCGGAACTTAATTCTTTAACCGAAAAAACGAAAGAATTTGAAGAGACGTTTGAAACAGCGAAGAAAGAAAATGAAACACTTGTTCAAAACCAATTAGAGATAAAGAAAAAGAAAGATGCACTGAATTATTCAATTAAAATCCTAAACAATGAACTAGGAAATCTTGCTAAAATAATTGATGAAAAGACACGTCAAAAGGAAAAAGCCTTTAAGACACTAAATAATAAAAAAATAGAATTAGAAAAGAGTAAACAAGAAATTATTACACTTGAAGAGAGATTTGATAATGAATCTAAAGAATTAGGTCAAATCAGTAAAAAAATAGAGCCTTTGAACCAAGAAGTTGAAAATATTCAGGTAGAAATCGCAACAATTCAAACAAAGTACAATGAACTCAAAGAAGAACGTAATACACTACAGGAATTAATTAAAGAAGGAAAAATCAAATATGATAAGGCGGTAGAAGCAGTTCTACAAGCACGAAATTCAGGTTACATACAGGGAGTTCTCGGTACCCTCATAGAATTAATTGAAGAAGTTGATACTCAATTCGTAGATATTATTGAGAGTGCGATCGGCCCAGATAAATTGCAGGCGCTGGTAGTAGAGGATGAAAATCTCACTGAAATTATTGAATTTTTACATAGGGAAAAAATTCCTAGAGTGGTATTACTTCCACTCCGAAACTTAAATGGGAATGAAAGTGGCCGATCGCTTCCAGAAGAAACAAAAGATTATCAAAAGATAAAAGATTTAGTTACTTTTAAACCTGGATACGAGCATTTAAAAGAAAATGTCTTTGGAGACATCTTAGTAATTGAAGACTTACCTACTGCATTACGTTTTAGTGATTTTGGTGCAATAACATTAAACAAAGATTTAATTCTAAATGGTGCAATTATCAGTGGTAACATGGACTCGCGGTTTCTTACAACAAAATATAATAAAGAAAAATTAGAGAAATTAAAGCAAGAACTTTTAGAAACAGAAACAAAACTTGAAGAGATTAAAAATAAGCTAAATATTAAGAAAAAGACTTTTAATGATTTAGAAAAAAAGAAAAGTACACTACAGGGTAACCTAGGTTCAATAAGAGGAAAGAAATCAACACTAACAGAAGTTCAAAATCAAATATTAAATGAAGTTGCTCTTCTTAATGAAGAACTCGAAACTATTGACAAAGAAATTGAAACCATTAAAAAAGAAAAAGATGGAAAGGATATTGAACTCAAGAACACTGAGAATAACTTTGAAATGATTCAAGAAGCAGCACAAGTTATAGAAGAGGAAATCAAAAAAACACAATTCCAAGAACTTAAGGAATCTCTTGAGAACATTAGAAAAGAACTTCTGAATACGGAACGTAGTATTCTAACAACTGAAAAAGAAATTGCCAAACTTGAAAATAAGCAAGAAAATACAGAAATGATGAAAGAAACGAAGGAGTTGCAAATCAAAGACAACAGCGAAAAGATTAATGCAGCAAAAAATGATCAAACTCAACTATCAGACAAAATTAAAGAAATAAACGAACAGATACTGAAACATGAAGAAGAAATATCCATTTTAGAAGATGAAAGGCTTGCATTAAAGGCCAAGTTAAATAATTTAGTGACACTAATAAAAACTGAAGTAAAAACTGAAGAAAAATTGGTTAACGAAAGAAATGAGCTAGACAAAAAACTCTATCAGCATCAAATAAATATTTCTTCATCTCAGCAGGAAATAAATCGTATTGATGAGGAGATTAGAAAACTAAATATCCAGGTCCCAGAAGATGATATTCAGACTCTTGAGGATGTTTTAAAGAATATAGAACAACTTGAAAAGGAAATAGGCAAACTTGGACCTGTAGATCCAAATGCTATTAAGAAATATGATATGGAAGCCAAAAGACGCAAAGATCTATTTCAAGAGAAGAAACAAGTAGAAATAGAAAAGAAAGAGATAGTTAAATCGCTTGAAGAGATTCAAAATCAAAAGAAAATCTTATTCTTGAATACATTTGAAAAAATAAACCTCCACTTTGGTGAGATTTTCAAGGTACTTCACGGAGGCGGATCGGCAAAACTTGTTCTCCTAAATAAAAAAGATCCCTTAGCAGGAGGTATAAATATCGAAGTTGACGTAGGGGCTGGTAAAATAAGTAAACTTATTCAGTTGAGCGGTGGAGAGAAATCAGCAACAGTCATTGCATTAATATTAGCAATTCAAGCCTATGAACCCGCTCCTCTTTATTTATTAGATGAGATAGATATGCATCTCGATGACGTTCACAGTGAAAATCTTGGAAAACTTCTAGCAGGATATTCTGAGAATGCACAATATCTCGTAATTACACCGAGAAATGAGTATTTACGCACACATGCAGATAGAGTATACAGTCTATGGAAAGAAAAAGGTGTGACACAAGTAGTTTGTCGAAAAGTTGACGATTATAGTTTCTTAGAGGCGTCTGTTTAGCGGCGATCCTTATGGATGATTCTGATATTATAGAAAAAAGCATAGGCGATGACATTGCAAGTATTATTGCCCAAATAGATTTTGACATTTCTTCCGGAAGAAAAAAACCAAAAGAAATAGACCTAGCAGAGTTCATTTTAAAATTACGTGAGAGTATTCGATCAGGTAGGCTTGATGATGAGATAATAGGTGCATTATCTACTATCTCAAAAATTTTAGAAACCAAAATAGATATCTTATTAAATGAACTCTTAGGCAAGAAAGTGAGTCTCAAAGAGCTTTCCTTCTTGCTGGATATTGCAGCCTTATTGAGAAGGGATGAAATTGAATTCAAACTCACAAGTATTCTGAGCGTCTTACATCCTATCGGCAGCTTATATCTTCCTATACAAGAACAAGAAATTATAGATGCGTATCTAGATCTAATGATGAAAAGAAATCCAACAAAGTATGGAAGTGGAAGTTTAAAAGCTAAAACACTAGAGTTAGATCTAATCGACTTTGAGCCCAGGAGTATTGAAAAAGATAAAAAGAATCTATTTGAAAAACTAGATAAGTATACCATAGAAACGATTCCGTTCAGCAAAATATTATCGAAACATCCTTCCTGGCGCGAAGTCCTAAATAAATTAACTGTACTCACTTATCTTGCTCACGAAGGATCCATAGCAATGTGGCAAAAGGATTTCCCAGATGGAGAGATTTTTCTAGAAACAAAGAAAATAACTAAGAAAGATAAGAGGACTTAAAATGAGCCATCTTGAAATGCTAGAGACTTTATTATTTTTAAGAGGAATTGAAGGGATTTCTGTTAAAGATATTGGATCCCTTACAAGAATAAAGGATTTCGAGTATTCTCTTTTCCTCCTTTCACAGCTTGAAGAAAGAATCAAAGATTTTCCACTTAAACTTTATTATAACCCTGTAACGAAACGATTCATGTTGATGATTTCAGACGCAAAAATTGAACCGCTTGAGGAAAAAGAACTGGTAAAGTCATTTTTACCTAAATCAGTACGTGCAACATTAGCACTCATTGTACTGCATGTAATAAGAAAAGAACAACTTACACCGCAACTATTACGAGAAGAGCGTGGAGAAAAGATAGACATAATGTCCCATTTAAATCTACTCGTAAAAAATGACATAATTGAACTTAAAGAAAAGAATAGAGTTTCTGTAATTGAACTTACAAACAGATTCTTAGAGAGAATTGACACCGAAACAATAGTAAAAAGATTGACAAAACTTGTTAAAAGAGATCAAGAACTAAAGGCGTAAAGTGTCTTAAAATTTAATATGGCCAAGACGGTCCGGGACCCATTTTATCCCCTCCTTATTTTTGTTTTTAAAAGAAATTAAAAATACAAAATATTTACATAATTTCTCTTTACAACAATAATTTAAAAGGCCACGGAATTTAAGACATGAACATTCGTTTAAACGTAAAGTCTGTCGCTTATATGAAAAAACAGTTTTTGTTCAGTGGATTATTTACTTCTTATTACCACTTGGTACAATTTAAGAAACATTAACGACTTCGTGGTGCTTAAATTAATGACTAAAAAATCGATTATGATTAAGATGACTATCAAGAAGAAAGAAATGGAACAAAAGATGAAAACACAAACAAAAATTGCTCTTCTTAAAGCTTGGCTAAAAGCAGAGGAACAAATTATCGAGAAATTGATAAAAATGATTCATTTTATACTCGGAGAACTTGATGGGATTTATAGTCAGAATGAAAATCTTTTACCTTTTAACGTAAATGATCGGGAATTGCTTTTTAAATTACTTGGAGAATATTTGCATATTTGTGACAATATGTCAGAAAAAATAGCAACAATTCGGCTCGGAAGCGATTTTTTAGGCACCTGAACTTACATCGTCTTCTATATAGTACTTTTCCCCTCTAACTGTCATAAAATAATTTGTCGTTCTCAAACCGCCCTTTTCTTTTGGACGACGACATAATGGAGAGTATTTCTCCTCAAATGTTTAATACATCTACCAAAATTTTTGCGACATCAGAAGGAACATCTGCTACTTGAATTCCTACTTCTTTTAAACGATTAATTTTACCTTCAGCAGAGCCTACGCCCATTGAAATAATAGCACCTGCATGCCCCATTCGCTTATCTGATGGTGCAGTCTTACCTGCTATAAATGCAACAATTGGTTTCACTTTATGATCCTGAATGTAATCTGCAAGTCTCTCTTCTGCATCTCCTCCGATTTCACCGATAATTACCACAGCCTTTGTTTCAGGATCTGCTTGAAATCGCTGAACTATTTCAATGAAGTCACTCCCAATTATTGGGTCGCCGCCTATACCAACACAGGTACTTTGTCCCAGCCTCGAATCAGCAGCAGTCAACGTAGCTGCTATTTCATAAAAGAGAGTGCCTGAACGTGCAATAATGCCTACTGGTCCCTTTCGAAATACATGAGAGGGCATGACTCCCACTTTACACTCTTCAGGAGAAATGATTCCCGGGCAATTTGGACCTATTATTACGATATTCTTATCTCGTGCATAGTTCACGAATCCAATGGAATCTCGTATTGGAATGCCTTCAGTAATAACAACAATTGGATTTAAATTCGATTCAATAGCTTCATATACAGCATCCGCAACAAATCTTGCAGGTATGAAAAGTATCGATGCTGTCGCTTGTGTTTCCTCAACTGCTTCTGAAACGAAATCGTATACAGGAATGCCATTTAGTTCTTGTCCACCCTTGCCAGGCGTCACTCCAGCAACAATTTGTGTGCCATAGTCTAACATGACTTTTGTATGAAATTGACCTTCCCGGCCAGTTATCCCTTGAACAAGAATTTTTGTGTTTTTATCAACTAGAATAGTCATTTTTTATCCTCCGCTACTTATAAGTTCTACTATTCTTTTAGCTGCCGTCTCCATAGATTTAAGATATTCAATACCCGCTTCTGCTAGAATTTTTTGCCCCTCCTTTTCTCGTGTACCCACGAGGCGAATTACGATAGGTTTTTTCACAGCCGTGACTTTAAGCGCGTTTACGATTCCCTGTGCCACTTCGTCACCCCGAGTAATTCCTCCAAGTATGTTTACAAGGATGCCTTTTACCGTAGGATTTTCCAATAGTAGTTTAGTTGCTTCTAACATTCTCTCAGCCTGTGCACCACCCCCGATATCTAAGAAGTTGGCTGGTTTGCCACCATAAAAGTCAATTATATCCATTGAAGCCATTGTCAAGCCAGCTCCATTAGCAATGATTCCAATATTGCCATCGAGATCAACATAACTAAAACCAAATTCCTTAGCTCTTAATTCAAACTCAGTAAGATCGCGTAACTCTTCTTTAGCCTTTTCCTGTAGATGAGGATGTCGAAACAAAGAATTGTCATCAATAATCATTCGTGCGTCTGCTGCAATGATTTTGCCCTCTTCTGTCAACACTAACGGATTACTTTCAATAAGTTCGCAGTCATACGCAGTAACAACTTCAAAAAGCTTGTTTATTATAGAAATAATCTCTTTCTGCAATTCTTTTGAGGATGTAAGAAATTGCGCGAGCTTTCTAACTTCAAAAGTTCGAATTCCAAAGTACGGCTGGATGTATACTTTGAGTATTTGATCGGGCTTTTCTAATGCTAATTGCTCAATATCCACGCCACCTTCTTTTGAGGCAATGGTTACATAGCTCCGTGCACTGCGATCTACAATGATGCTCAAATAAAATTCTTTAGAAATATTGAGCCTCTCTTCCACCAGTACCTTTTCAACTGTGAGTCCCTTAATATTCATACCCAGAATACTTTGACTCACAGTTTTTGCGTCTTCTGATTTTTCAGCAATTTTAATTCCGCCAGCTTTGCCTCTCCCAGAAACTAAAACTTGCGATTTGATAACCACTGGTCTATTTAGACGATCAGCGATTGCTTTTACCTCATCAGAATTAGATGCTATTTCGCCTTTTGGTATAGGGACGCCATACTCAGCAAATATCTTTTTAGTTTCATATTCATGCAATTTCATCGTGAATTATCTCCTTAACTTGAAATAAATTTAATCAGAGCTGAAACACAGAAATATTTTTTCATTATTTTAGCTTAAGATTCTCCAACATTTTATTATGTTTACATATGTAAACCTCACGTTTAAACTGATTTTTTAAATTTTTCTTTTAATGGTGTAGCAAAATTCCAAAATTGCTCATAAAAGAATTTGAAAATAAATACAAGCCCAGGGCTCTTTGCCCATATCCCAAACTCACTTTCTTGAACACTAGGAAATGTAAACAAAATCTCATTTTCATCTATTACGACAATGCGTGAGCCCGGCGGTATTATATGGCGACCAGGATGTGTAAACGGCAGAGCATTTTCATCTGGAAGTGTGATTGGGATAATTCCTACTTCTAGATTTGGATCTAACGGGAGTGCAGTCAGTCTTGGGAGGTCATCTTTTCCAAAAGTAAGTCTTATTCTAATACCTTGAGAGCATAAATCCGAAATTGTTTCGATAAATAAAGGAAGATCCTCAATAGGAATACCCATAATAATTTCAGACTTAGCACTTGGAAGCATTGCTTGAATTCGATTAACAATTTGTTCTCCTCCCCGAAGAGTCCATATAATTTCTTCAGGACGACCAGTTTCAATTTTTTTCAAGCTTTTAAGTTCCTTAATCGCAAGATCTGTCGCATCGTGATATCTTTGAGCTAGTTTTTCTATTGCTACTTCTGGGGTTGTTGGTCGATAACGTCGAGGTTTTCCATATTGAATCTCGACTAAATCTTTTTTTTCCAATTCACTTAGAGTCTCATATATTTTTGGACGTGGAACATCAGATTCATGTGCAATTTCACTAGCATTAGCGCTGTTTAATCTAACTAGAGTTATGTAAACCTTTGCCTCGTATTCTGTGAGACCAAGGTCTTTAAGAGCATTAGTTAATTCGACTATTTCGCCCAACCGATTCTCTCCAATTCTTCCTAAACAAAGAGATTTTGAATTGTTTTAAAACAAATATAATAAACAATTCAGAATATAAGAATTCACAAAATAAAATAATAACTCTGCAAGATATTCAATATATTTTGAAATGAGTACTTATCTGCCCAATCCGTCAAGGATAAAACCATTTGAATAAATGAGTGTTCAAATTGTATCTCTAATCTATTAATGACTGGATAAAAATGGACTAGAAATCGTTGGTGGCATATTTGCTTGTTATGATTCCTTTTGCAATGATTATGATCATTGCGTATATTCTTATTGCTTCTGACAAGATAAACAAAACGCTAGTTGCTATTGGTGGAGCAGCAGTTACCATGATAGTTGCATATATCTATTTATTTGCAGGAACTGAAATTTTCACTGAACAAGAGGTTCTTACTGAACTAATAGATTGGGGTGCCATTATCATAATATTATCTCTTTTAGTCATTGTAGAGGTTTCTAGAACTTCAGGAATACTAAATTTCCTTACTGTGAAAATAATTAAACTCACAAAAGGAGATACCACCAAAATCTTAATCTATACAAATGTGCTCGTGTATATTTTTAGCGCTTTTCTGGGTGATGAATCCGCATTTTTAATAGTCGGCAGCATCACACTTGTTTTGGTTAGAAACCTGAAACTCGATCCCATGCCTTTCCTTTTGACTGAAGTCATATCCTCAAATGCAGCCAGTTGTGCTACAGTAACAAGTAGCCTCACAAACATCATTATAACTTCCAGTTATTCCTTCGCCCACGAGTACTGGTTAAGTTATGATCGATTTTTGATTATAGCATTTCCTTTTTCTTTAATTATTTTTGTCACAAATCTACTTATTGGTAGATGGTTAGTCCGTAATAGGTTCGTATGCCTAGGTGAATGCATAACGGAAAGTGAAATTGAACTTATACTCGGTCTCAGTGAATACGAAGTTGTCAAAGATACTTCCATAGTCACAAAGTTTCTTATCTTTTTTGCAGGACTAGTTATAGGATTCTTAGTTGCAGGAGTTGTGGGAATTCCATTCTTCTTAGTTGCTTTAATTGGTGCAATCGTCTTCATACTAATTTCTGGAGAATATGTTAATATTGATAAGATCATAAAACGACTAGATTGGAGCACCATAATCTTTTTCTTTGGAATTTTCATAGTTGTCGGAGGAGTTGCAAGCGTTGGTTTACTAACTCTGATCGGTGAAACTTTAGGAAATGTTGCTGGAGGGAACAAAGCGCTTATCTGGGCTTCATTAATAATAACTGGAGGGATAATTGCTGCCTTTGTCGATAGTGTTAGTGTTGCATTAATGCTGTTATACATTATCCCTTCGGTAGTTGCATCAGCAGGAATAACAAACCCAGCATCGGTTATTTGGTCTGTAATCTTGGCTGTGAATGTAGGAGATATTTTGAGCCCTCTTGGAGGTGTCAACTCCGTGCTCATTTTCCTCATGTTTAAAAGAGAAAAGATCAAGTTCTCTTTCCTTGATTTTATGCGAGTTGGAGGTATATTGAGTGCTCTCAACTTCACGCTAGTGTTTTTATATATCCTTCT
>Ga0209635_10002915_pt1 | contig 13232 bp, 11 predicted proteins | sample DeeMarSWOR230_32_FD_187463 | JGI IMG/M metagenome (GOLD analysis project Ga0209635, IMG submission 187463) | Marine sediment microbial communities from White Oak River estuary, North Carolina - WOR-2-30_32 (SPAdes) (version 2) | ecosystem: Environmental > Aquatic > Marine > Intertidal zone >...
AGTAACCTTGGGAGATCTATGGTGGCGACACAAGACGAAATATCATCCACTGAAAAACTTCTTGAGTTGATCAGAAGTGAAGACAATACGGAAGTTGAGTATCCTGATAGTGTAGCACCGCCTCACCCTCCAAAGAGCCTGAAAACGGCCTTAATAAAGGCCTGGCCATTAAAGAAAAAGGGCATTACGGTTGGTGTTGATTTTGGCTACAAGGAACTGAAATTGGTGAAGGTAAGACAGTCTTCAGACAAACAATGGGTACTTCTGGGTTATACGAGCGTTCCCTTTGATCCTGAAATCCCTAAACAAGCCCATGAATTCGCCACCTTCTTGAATGACACCCTGATGGAGTTTTGTAGTTCCTCAAGAAAATCCGAGCTTTGGTGTCTCCTGTCCTCTGCGAAGGTGGAGATTCGGCATACTCGAATACCTAAAGTTCCCAAAAAACAGGTTGCCAATGCTGTTTATTGGACAGCCAAAAAGGAAATCTCCTTTGATGAAAAGCAAAGTGTCTTCGACTTTGAGATACTTGGTGACGTTACTGAAGAAGGTATTCAAAAGACATCAGTTATGGTGTATACCGCCCCGAGGAATGAGATAGAACAGCTTCAAGAGCTCTTCTCCAGGAGCGGATTTCCTTTAACCGGTATATCCATTGGCCCCTTTGCCATACAGAACCTGTTGCGTACCAATTGGTTAGAAACCGGTGAGGACACCGTGCCAAGTCTTCACATAAGCGGAGACTGGTCCCGTATCGATATCTTCTCCTCCGGAAGCCTCGTATTCACACGAGGGATCAAGGTGGGAATAAACAGCCTGATCCAAGGCATCAAGGAAGGATTGGGCCATGCCCAAAAAAGGGACATTCCGGGCACCTTAGAGATAGAAGTACCAATAGAGATGGATCATGCCAGAAAGATACTCTTCAGACTCATTCCTGATTGCCCACCGTTGACCAAGTCCGACCCAGGATTTGACCTCAAGAAGGAGGAGATATTCAGGATGATCCTCCCGGCCCTCGAGAGATTGGTCAGTCAGATAGAGAGGAGCTTAAAGCATTATTCTTTACAACTGGGCAATGAGAGCATTAGCAAGATTTACCTATCCGGTGAGATTTGTGTCTTTGAGCGGTTGGTTGACTATATCAGCGAGCAGATAGGGCTTTCGAGCGAAATCATCGATCCCTTTGTCCCTGGAAGCCCATTTATTGGCGAGGTCTCAACCCCCAGCTCAATATCTGAGAGGGCCTCCTTTGCCCATTCCGTGGGTATGGCCCTATCCAATAGCTTCCGCACCCTTAATTGCATCTTCACCTATAGAGAGAAAGAACAGCTCGCAAGAATTGCCCATACCAATCGAGGTATCATTGCCGCATTTGTGTTCATGATGATCATTTGCGTAGGCATAGTAATATGGCAAGGGCGCATCGCAGAGGGGAAAAAGGCTAAGGCAATTGCCCTTAGTCGGCAGATGGAACAATACAGTCCCTGTATAAATCAAAGTATTATCCTCCAATTGGCAGCCAATGCCAAACGGAACAGCTACAGCCTAAAGGAGTATAGCAGGAAATACCTGGGGATGGCGGTTATCGGAGAAATATCAAAGATGACCCCATCGAATATTCGTTTGCTGGGTATTACGGCAAATCTAGGCCGGATTTCAGGCGATAAAGACAAGCTTCCCACAAAAACGGTAGTTCTTGAAGGCCTTGTATTCGGGGATCAACAGACGTTTAATGCCTCCTTGGCAACCTATCTGGTAAAACTGGAAAACGCTCCCCTCTTCAGCCAACCTAGTATTCATAAGAGCACTGTTGAATATCACGATAAAAAAAAGGTGCTCCACTTTACGGTGCACATGAAATTGGTTTGAGGATATGGAACAAAAACAGTTACCAAGGTTACCGTCACAGAGTTTGCTGTATCTTCTGATATGCGCAGGGGGAATTGTAGGTTTTTTCCTTCTGGCTATCTATCCTTATCAAGAACACCTTGCCGGCCTCGATAAGGAAATAAAAGGGATAGAGGCCCAAATAGAAGAACAGAAGATACTCTTTCCTGTTTATAAAGATCTTTTAAAGAAAGTGAGTACCGCAAAACAGGGAATCCTGCCCTTTCCCCAGAAGGGCAAACTTGACCGTGAAAAAATAGATGGGATTTCATTTATCTTTGAGGAGATAGCCAGGAAGAGCAATCTGAGTCTTGTAACTATTGTCCCGGATGTCAAATCATTGGTCAAAGATTCCGGGCTTTTATCCATAGATGTTCGCATGAAGGGAGATTTTTTCAATTTTCACAATTTCTTGCTCCAAGTAGGTGGAATGCCCTGCCTGGAGCACATTGAGGAGATTCGAATCCAAGCGGCAACAGGGGTAAAGGAATTTTGGCTTAAACTCTGGCTTGCATTGGAAAAATAAGGAGTGATGTTTGATACTGGATACTGGTCGCTTGATACTAGAAGTACGTACCATCCAGTATCGAGTATCAAGATTCAGTATCTGTCCGGGTGAGCTCGAGCGATCCTGAGTCCCGCATGGCGGGATCGAAGGGGAGCGGGCGAGAGGGGAAAAGGAGAAGGCCGTAATGTCAAAACGGGAAAAGATCATTCTGGTCATTGTGTTTTTCGTGGCCGTCTACGGCATCTATGAAGCCTTTCTGTCCTCCCCATCAAAGACCTCCCCTGTTGATAATGGAACTGAGCTAAAGGCGCTCAACAGCTTGATTGCTGAGGTAATCCAGGGCGTGGCCAGGGAAAACCTGTCCGAAACCGAAGCCTACATTATAACCAAGGCTGAGGCCGAATGGAGCAGCGATCCTTTTTTAGAGATAACAAAACCGGAGAAAAGACCGAAGGCCCCAAAGCGGGCTGCATCATCAACACAGAAGGTAAACTTCACGTACACAGGATATTTAGAATTGGGTGATACAAAGATAGCCATCATTAATGGAAGAGAATATGAGGTCGGCGAAGAATTGGAATTGGCAGGATATGTTGTTGAAAGAATTGAGCCATCGAAGGTGGTTATTAGGGATAAAGGGGAAAAGGCAACAATTATTGTTCCCATTGTAGAAGAGGTGCTCTAGAGGATACCAGCTATGAAGAACAACAAATGCCCATGGTTGGTTTTTGCTCTCTTTTTGATACTGATTCTCCCGGGATGTGCCGGTAAGAAGGGCACAAAAAGAGATCCCTTTTTTGAGAAATGGAGGCTTATGGCTGAAAGTTCCAAGGGACATTCACCAGCCGCTACAAAACGAAAAGTCGAACTTCCTGAAAGGGTAAGGGAGATGAAAGCCCTGGAGGAAGAGGCAAAGGCTACGCCTGAGAGGCCGCTTCCTACCGAGAAAGTAAGCCTTAAAATGTATAAAGTCAAAATAATAACTCTCCTCCGGGCCCTGGCACGTTCTGCCGATCAGAACCTACTCATAAAATCCGATGTGGAGGGCGAAATTAGCGTAAACATCCGGGAGACACCCTGGGACCAGGTCTTTAGAGGTATCCTGCATACACATGGGCTTGCCTATGCTTGGGAAGGCGATATCATCCGTGTGGCGACCGTTGAAGATATGGAGCGCAACCTGAAGTTAGATTCCATTCAGGAGAAACGTAAGGCCCAAGAGTTGGGAATAAAACGTGTTGAGCCATTGCTCACAAGGGTAGTAACTATCAATTACGCGGATGCCGGGGAGCTGAAGGAGAATCTAAAAGAGTTCCTGACCAAAGACAACGAGGGGAAACCGAGGGGCTCTATAATGGTGGATAAGCATACTAACTCTCTGGTAATTCAGGCCATTATGGAGGATATTGTGAAGATGATTCCCCTGATTGAAGACCTGGATGGACCCACACCCCAGATCCTGATAGAGGCACATATCGTTGAAACGAACAGAGAAACGGCCCGTAATTTGGGGATTCAGTGGGGTGGGTTATACCATGCGGGAGACTACTGGATCACACCCGGGGCAAACACAGGAGATGTCCTTGGGCAATCGCTGAGCCAAAGTATCGAGCCTACCTCAGGAATGGCATCCAATTTCCCGGCCAGTATCGATGAAACCGGCCTGACCTTAGGGTATGTGGTTGAGGATATAGGGAGGGGTATCTTGGATGTTCAGCTTTCCGCACTTCAGGAGGATGGCGAGCTCAATATCCTCTCAAGCCCCTCCATTACCACCCTCGATAACCAAATGGCCTTCACAGAAAACGGGGAGAAAGTCCCCTATGTATCAACAGACGCTGATGGCAACAGACAGGTGAAGTTTGAGGATGCCGTTCTTCGCCTGGAGATCACGCCTCATGTGATCGATGGAAGAAATTTGAAAATGAAGATAGCAGTCAAAAAGGATGAAGTTGATACTTCACGGACAGTGGATGGGAACCCCTTTATCATTAAAAAGCAGACGGAAACAACCCTCATCGTTGAGGATAATGAGACAATTGTTATCTCAGGGCTCACCAAGCAGAGAAGTTATGATTCTGAAAGTGGAATACCAGGGCTCAAGGATATCCCTCTTTTGGGATATCTTTTTAAAGCAGAGGATAAGAGCGATAAGATGGAGGAGGTGCTCATATTCATCACACCACATATCCTGAAAAAACAAATGCTCTCCCAGCCGAAGCGTCCTGAGGAAAATATGGAGGAAACAGCGCCAGCTGAACAATTACCGGCTTCCCAAGGGCCCCCTTTTTGAAAAACCAGGAAATTGATAAGGGACATGGAATATTTCAAGATCTTAAACCTCAGCAAGGAACCTTTTTCCAACTCGCCAGACCCTGAGTTCTTTTACGGGGCACGGCAACACGTGGAATGCCTGCAAAAAATTGAGCTTTCTTGCCGTCTGCGTAGGGGCTTGAATGTAGTAATCGGTGATGTGGGAATAGGGAAAACCACCCTCTGTCGTCAGCTCGTCCGTAAATTCGCCGCTGATGAGAAGCTGGAAACCCATTTCATCCTTGATCCATATTTTAGCAGCTCACTGGAATTCTTGTCCACTATAGCCAAGATGTTTGACGAATACCGGCCCGAAACTGGCACCAGCGAGTGGCAGCTGAAGGAGATCATAAAGAACTATCTCTTTCGTCGGGGTGTTGATGAAAATAAGACTGTTGCTTTGATTATTGATGAGGGGCAAAAACTCCCTAACTACTGCTTGGAGATCTTGAGAGAATTTCTAAACTATGAAACAAATGAATATAAGTTGCTACAGATAGTTATCTTTGCACAAAGAGAATTTGAAAAAGCACTGAAAGAATATCCCAACTTTGCCGATCGAATTAACCTCTATCACTTTTTAGATCCCCTGAATTTCCGGGACACGAGAATGATGATTCAATTTCGCCTTGACCAGGCTGCGAAAGGTAAGAAGAGGCCTTCACTTTTCAGTTATCCGGCCATATGGTCTGTATATAGGGCCACGCAGGGATATCCGAGAAAGATTATCCATCTGTGCCACAGGATGATTCTAGCTTTGATCATTCAAAATCGCTCCAAGGCCGGATGGTTCTTAGCCCGCTCTTGTGCGAAGAGGGTTTTCCCTTATCAGTCGAGGAAATGGCAATGGACCACAATAGCAGCCCTGACTGGTTTAGCTGCGGCGGCACTCATGCTAGAATTAGCTCCTGAGCAACTGAAAGTCCTTAAAACATGGAAAGGGGAGGACCCAAGCATAGCATTCACTCAAAAAGAGGTTTACTGTGCAAAAATAGCGATTGATCGAATAGGCGCGACTCCCTCATCAGCATCTGAGAGAGCATCTGTTCCCAGCACCCCTAAAATCCTTTCCAGTGAAGTGGTATCCGCTCCAATGGTCACCATGGACACAATAAGGGGAGCACGTCACGAAGATTATTCGAGCATAGTCTTTCAGTTCGAAAAAAAGGTCCGATTTGAAAAGCCCATAATAAAGGAGGAGGAAGCTGTTGTCCGGCTTAAAAACGTCACAACCAAACTGCCCTCATTTCGCCAATACAAAACATTCGATTCTTGGGTCAAGATAGAAAAGATAGGAAATGACCTGAATGCAAGGATAGGTCTTCCTAAGAGATTTATAAAATTCCACTGTTTTTTAATGAAAGATCCTTGTCGACTGGTTATCAACCTTTACTCGAAGGATCATCAACAAAGGGATACCTGATACAATGCCCAGATTCGCTTACCAGGCCATAAACGAAAGCGGCAATAGCGTTTCCAGTGTGATTGAAGCCGATTCTCTTGAAATGGTGACCAGTATATTGACTGAGCGGGGATTAATCCCGTCCAAGGTCACAGAGGAGGGCAAAGGCTCCCAGGGGGCCACCTGGGCCTCTATCAAGGAGAGATTGACCCCGATAAAGACCAAGGATCTGATCCTTTTCACCAAACAGTTAAGAACTATGCTCAAGGCAGGAGTGCCCATACTCACTCTCCTCCAGGTGCTCGAAAACCAGACCGAAAATATAAGGCTTAAGAAAATTGTTGCCACCATAGCCTTGGACATCAAGGAAGGCTCCGCCCTCTATGATGCCTTTAGAAAACACCCCGCTGTATTCTCGACTCTATACTGTAGTATGATTCGGGCCGGGGAATCAAGCGGGGCACTGCCGAGTATTATGGACCGGATGATATATATCCTGGAGCATGAGCATAAGATCAAGTCGGATATCAAATCCGCCCTCCAATACCCCGCGATCGTAGTTATCTTCCTGGGCATCGCCTTTTTTGTGCTTTTGACCTTTGTCATCCCCAAATTCGTAGGGATATTTCTTCGTGCAGGGCTGAATCTTCCTCTGCCAACGAAAATATGTCTGCTCATGTACCATGCTCTGGCCACCTACTGGTTTCTGATTCTTGGCGCGGCAATCTGCGGCATTGTGTTTCTGATTTATTATTTCAGGACAGATCAAGGCCGGTATGTCAGGGATTCTTTATTTATAAAGATTCCCGTTATCGGCCCCCTTTTTCTAAAGGCCGCCATGTCCAGATTTGCCAGCATTTTTGCCATTTTGCACAGCAGCGGGGTACCTGTGCTTCACTCCCTGACAATACTGTCCGGCACCATCGGGAATGCCGCCATTTCACGGGAATTTGAACAGATCAGGGAAAAGGTTGAGGCGGGGCGCGGCATCTCCGGGCCGCTGAAGTCTGCACGGTATTTTACTCCCATGGTAATCAATATGGTGGCCATTGGGGAAGAATCAGGCAGGCTGGATGAAATGCTCCGCGATATATCGGCGCACTACGATGATGAGGTAGATTATGCCATGAAGAGACTCTCTGAGTCAATCGGTCCCATACTTACGGTTGGGCTTGCTGCGGTGGTGGGCTTCTTTGCCTTGGCTATATTCTTGCCCATGTGGGACCTGACCAAGATGGTGCAGTAATAATAGCCAGTGGATGGCAGTTAACCACTAATCACTGTTTTAATGAAACAGAAACATTTCCATATCAGGCTTTATATCATAATACCGGTGATCTTTGCCGGGCTCGCTACTCTTTCGTCCATTGGGGCCTATCGGATCACTGAATATTGTATGCAACGGAAACTCGATATTACGTGGCCTGCATTTTTTTGGGCACTAATCGTTGGCACTGTGGCCTTTTTCTGTGGCCTTATGATAGCCCACCTTATCTTAAGGCCTGTTAAAAAGTTTATGAGAAAGGCAAAGCAGCTCCCTGCTCTTGCGAGCTCGAATCATGGCAGAAATAATAGAAAGCCCCGGGACGAACTAGAAGGGATTGCCCATGTCTTTGAGCAGGTCACCGATGTCCTGAGCAAGATAGAGGCCCACCAGCACTTTCCCGAGATCATCGGCCAAAGCAAAGCCATGCGCGGTATATTGAGCCAGATCATGAAGGTTGCACCTACGGATTCCACTGTTCTTATCTTGGGGGATAGCGGCACAGGAAAGGAACTTGTGGCCACAAGTATCCACAGGCATAGCCTTCGTCAAAATAGGCCCTTGGTAAAACTCAACTGCGTGGCCATTCCTGAAGGACTCCTGGAAAGCGAGCTCTTCGGCCATGAAAAGGGTTCCTTCACCGGGGCCAGCACTCAAAAAGTAGGGAAATTCGAATTGGCCAATGGAGGCACCATCTTTCTGGACGAGATTGGAGATATGCCCCTGAATACCCAGGCCAAGATTCTTCGGGTGCTTCAGGAAAAGGAATTCGAACGGGTGGGTGGCATTCGATCTATAAAAGTTGATGTTCGATTCATTGCCGCCACCAACAAGAATTTTGAAGATATCGTGAAGGAGGGCAGGTTCAGAGAAGATCTTTATTACCGCCTTAATGTCTTCCCAATCCACCTGCCGCCACTAAAAGAGAGGAAAGAGGATATCCCCCTTTTAGTGGATTACTTCTTCAAGAATGGTTCAAAATCAGCACGGGTTTCATTGCAGACCTTGCAATTGCTTATGAAATATTCGTGGCCAGGCAACGTCCGGGAACTCCAGAACACTCTTGAGAGGTCCGCTGTTATGTGTGAAAACGGGACCATAGAACCATATCACTTGTCTGCGAATATTATTAGCACACTGAATAGTTTTAATATTAGTGCATTGCATGGATTGTCGTTAGATGAACAATTGGCTGAAATTGAGCAGGGAATGATTATTGAGGCACTCCACAGAGCAAATGGCGTCCAGGTGAAGGCCGCTGAGTTCCTGGGGATCAAACAAAGGAGCATCTGGCACAGGATCAAAAAGTACAGCATTGATACGTAGGTTTCAAAGATCAACAAAAATTGAGGATGAATCTACATATTTTGGAGACTTTCGATTGAGGCCATATAAATCAACTGGTATCGAGAGGCGAGTATCCAGTATCATCTTATTAGCAGAATCCATCCTAACCATTCGGAATCATTGGATAAAAAAAGGACTTCCTTTCATGATAATGTATTATTGGCACAAAATATGCAAAACTAAATACTAGTTCGCTATATGAACTTAGGGGCTTTGCCCCAATTGGAATAATGAAATGATGGTTTTGAAGGATTTTTTGCAATTAAAAAGGTTTCTTTCCGCCATTAGTCCCAATATTCCAGCATTCCATGTGGATGCTATACAAGAGGGCTACCTTAAAAGACATTTTATTTCAATGAGGTATACAATTTCCGAGACGTTTAATTATTCAAACCAAAGGAGGTATGGGAAATGAAAAACAAGAAGAGAATTCTAAGTGGCGAAGAGGGTTTTACACTGATTGAAATTATTGCTGTATTGATTGTGCTTGGGATTCTGGCAGCAGTTGCAGTACCCAAATATATAGACCTCACGACAACAGCAAAGGTAAAAGCGGCTGAAGGACAAGTAGCTGAAATGAAAGCAACACTAAATCTTGCTTATGCTAACTACTATATTACAAATGGTGCGGCGCCTACTGGAACGCAGGCTGTTACTGCAGCAGGGTTTACGTCAGGTACAGCAAAAACTGTTGGAACTGCCCCTGATATATGGAACGTGACATTAACTGCGGTGGCTAACGCAGTAACTATTGCCATTAATAATCGTAATGCTGACACAGGTTATGCTGCAACGGGTACTTGGAACGTACCTTCATAATGATAAACAAAACAAGTTGGTTCGGTTCGCTCAGAATTGGAATGTTGGAATAGTGGGTTATTGATAAAACCTGTCTTGACACGGTAGTTACAAAATCCATAACTAACAAAATTCCTTTAGAAACCAGCATTCCAACATCCCATCATGCCATTCGTCCATTCTGACGTCATAAACAAAGCAAAAGGGGTCTTGATACATTGGAGATTCCATGAAAAACGACCGGGGCCTGACACTGTTTGAAATAATAGTGGTTTTATTCGTCGTAGGAATCTTGAGCGCGGTTATTGTATCCAGGATTTCTTCAGCCTCTGTGTACCATCTAACTTCACAGACTGAGGTGATAAAATCCCACATGCGATATGCTCAGTTGAGGGCTATAAGTACCAATGCCGTATGGTATATTAAATTTACCGGTGATTCCACATACTCGCTTTATAAGAGTGGTAACGAAAATCCTGCATATCTGCCTGGAGAGGATGACACTACGGCAACACTGCCTTCGGGCATAACGGTAAATTATGGGGCTTCTCAATTTGTTTCTTTTGATTCCTGGGGGAAACCGTGTACGGATGGTAATGGCCAGTCGCCTCAAGCGGCAGACAGAATCATAACCGTTGCCTGTAGCGGGGAATCTAGAACTATTGCTGTTACCCAAAACACTGGTTTCATTCCATGAGAACAATCATATCAAATCATCAGAAAGAAAATGGCTTCACCCTCATGGAGATCATCATAACCCTTATTGTGGCTGCCATTCTGGGTGCAGTGCTGGTCCAGCTAATGGGAACAAACATGCTAAGGAGTGGAACTGCTGTGATCCGAGCGCAGAATCATTATAATCTTACAGAGATAATGGATAAAATCACCATTGATTATAAAAGGCTGATGGCAGCAGATAGCACTTCCGCTCTTGAAACTCTTAAAGGGTATATAGAAAACGGCAATATAAGCGACAATGACCCATACTATGGTGAATATACATGGGAGACCAAATATATTGCATTTGATCCCGGCACCAATAGAGAGAAATCTGAAGGGGAAGGTGATACGATTCTGAAGATTACTATTACCAAGGATGAACAGACGATTGTTGCACTTTTTACCAAATAACATTTTTTAGGAAATAAAGGATTGAGCAAGCAGGCCGGTTTTACACTGATTGAGGTTATTGCTTCCTTGGTGCTACTAGGGATTATGGGGGCAGTGGCCGGTATGGCCATTGTAAAAGGAGTGGATGGGTATGTATTCACCAAGACAAACGCCGCACTATCTGAAAAAGCACCACTTGCCATAACTAGGCTAAGGCTCGAATTTCAAAATCTGACTGATGTGACTAATGCCACATCAAGCTCCATAATCTACTCAGTGAGACCCGGTTATGACTCCTTACCTTTTTTCCGAGGTATAGCACTGGTTGGTGATGAAATAAAGATAGTTGACGGGTCTTCCCTTCCTGATGAAAACACAGGATCTGTACTTATTGACGAGGTCAATAGCTTTGCTCTTGAATACTATAAGGATTCCATGGGAAGTGACAGTTGGGCTGTTTCAGATGGCGTTCTTGATTTGTATGCGGTCAAGGTTGAATTGATCCTCAACCGGACAGGGGTCAGTGGGGGAACTCTCACATTCTTAACCATGATTAACACCCGAAGAAATGGTAGATATAATGGTCCGATCAATTGGAATGAATGACGGGATTGCAGGATCGAGTCAAAAGGGCGGCATTCTCATCAGTCTGATCATCACCATGGTTATTTTTGCCTCTCTCGGCGTGGCAATGTTATCCTTTACTACTACTTCAACTTTCAGCAACCTGGCTACCTATGCCTCAACAGGAGCCAGTTATCTCGCAGAATCGGGCTATAGGTATGCTACCGGCCAATACAAGAATGCCGGTACCGAAGGAGCCAAAAATAGTACACTGGAATCCCTGCATAATAAGTCCCTCGAGCTTCTTGATAACCAAGGAGAGTTCACTCTCGGCATATATCCTTATTATTTTAAAAGCGCAGCAGCCCGTTTTGTTGGAAACACGAGTCTTGAGGCAAAGTTCCCTGGGGCACAGCCAGACGGCTTTACCGTGCCTACATCCGGAACTCTGGCCATTTTTGGGGCAGGTGGGTACGAATACTACAACTACGCAAGTGTCATTGAAAGTGGGGGGAATTTCACCTTTCAGCTTTCTACCGCATTGGTAGAAGATCTAAATGAAGGAACCAACATTGTTCCTGTGTGTTACCCTTCAGAAACCAAAGTGGTGTCTAATGCCGACAACACCATAACCATCAGTAATGGGAGCAGCATCTTTCCACTTCGTTACGGAACCTTTGAGGTGGAAGGTGATACTACAAATGTTTATGCCTACCGTGAGCGCGATACCAATACTTTGAATAGTATCTCTGTATTAGGAAATCCCAGCAAGGCTTTCTCTTTTTCGGTGCAACAGGCCAATACCAAGATCGTAATGCACACCTGCGTTAAAATCATATCCACAGGCACATTTGCCCCGGGGGGTTCCATGGCGACAAGTACTACCTTTACCCGTATTGCGGTGTTAGGATTTCTACCGGGCGGAAGTAGTGATAATGTGGATGACAGTCAAGACTTTACAGAACAGGGCAATGATCCAGATACATTCGCCGAAAATTGGAACGTTGAAGGCAATGAAGCCTCAATTAAAGGTGGAGGTCCTGCTGATGGCGAATCTGCTGTAAATCTTAAAGGACAGGAGGTTGCTATCAGTCTTCATTGGCAGGATAATACTAATATCCCGGATCTTGATAGTGTATGGTCTGGCGCTAATGGACTTTTAGATTATGAACTCCAGGTAAAAATAAAAGTGGAGGCACAGGGAAGTAAAGGAGAGCACTATATGCTCGGCCTATCATTTCGGTATGTCGATGACAGTAATTATTACGGGATCTCATTTTTTAGATCCATTGGCCGTGATGATAATCAGAGGCCTAGTTGGATTGACGACCTTCCCCCCTCATTCGATATTCTTATGGATGGGTCTCCTAGTATTGTTCTATGGAAAAAGGTTTCCGGGAACTACACCTTGCTGGATTACAAGAAACTGGATGCTTCCGACGGAGTGATCGACGGAGGTAATTTAAAGGACTGGTCAACAATTATCGTAAAAGTAGATGAGCAATTCTCGGGGGCTGGCGGGTCAAGGGAAAACCATATTTCAGGATACATTCAGGGAACAGCCAGTTATCCCAGGAATACTATTAACTGGGATTATGATAATTTTATTGCGGTGACATGGAATACAAATACTCAACCTATCGTTGATTCATCAATCACAACTGAGAATTTTGGCAGCAATAGACCGGATGAGATTGGGTTACATGGCTATTATGATAGTAACGCATCAAATGATCAATTCTTTGATGATTTCAGCATAGAAATTGCGGGAGCCGGAGGTGTAAGCGGTGAAGGCATTCCAGGGGTGTGACAGATTCTGGAGAAGAATAGGGCAAAATCCGAGAAGATTATTAACAGTCTTCTTGCCTTTTCTCGGGTAATGAAGGAATTGCCGATTTGCAATTCTCGATTTTAGATTCTTACGGGCAGGAGCGAACTAAGTCCCTACTGGCTTTGAGAAGCTTGAGGCGTACTGTAGCTTCCCTCGAGCCGGATCTGATGCATACACTGAATAGCAAGGTGGGTATGACAGCATG
>Ga0209635_10002916_pt1 | contig 13227 bp, 16 predicted proteins | sample DeeMarSWOR230_32_FD_187463 | JGI IMG/M metagenome (GOLD analysis project Ga0209635, IMG submission 187463) | Marine sediment microbial communities from White Oak River estuary, North Carolina - WOR-2-30_32 (SPAdes) (version 2) | ecosystem: Environmental > Aquatic > Marine > Intertidal zone >...
TAACACCTATGACCTTATTGGTCTATACATGATGGGTAACTATGCACCGCCTTTCCCTCAGTTGTATGCTGACCGCATTACCTTTACTGATGAGGAGCTCAGTGCCAACTGGAACATTATACTTGCCAACAAGAAAGTGTTGGATGATTCGTTAAAAACTAACATACCGCCTATGCCTCACAAGAACTGCTTGGAGTGGGAGTGCAAGTACTGCCGCTTCAAGCTTATCTGTGAGTCACTGGCTATTAAGGAGTAACATGACAAACGAAGAGCTCATAGCCTTTGTCAATGAAGCACAAGACTCTGAGGAGCGTTGGCGTAGGAAGGCCATAGTCTTTCCATACCTTTATGGAGCTTCAGGCGAGTGCTTGAAAGACCATGCTGTAAAGGTTATGGACAAGAAAGATGCCAAGCGTATCCTTGATGAGTTTGCATCTAGATTTGAGGAGGTAAGACGATGGATGACTCTGACAACATCTTAGGCATATCAGCTATAGTTGGTGAGGAAGGCACATGCAAGACCACTATGGCACTAACATATCCAAAGAAACTCTTCCACTTTGATATTGATGTAGGCGGCTTCAAGCGGGCTAGATGGCGGATACCTGATGAGACAAGAGTGTGCACGCTCTCCGCTCACCAGCCTATATCTGACATTGACCTTAATGACTTCGACATTATATCTAAGCCCTACCCTAAGCCCATTCAGATGAGCAAGCTCATGGGCCTAGAAGTTACTAAGGCCACTACTCGGATGGAGGTCAAGTTTCCTCGCAAGGTCGAGGGCATGAAGGAGCTATGGCAGGAGATTGTTAAAGACTTTGTGGAGCTATGCCAGGTTCCTGAGATAAGCTCTATGGTACTAGACTCAGCTACAATGTTCTGGAACATAGACCACAAGAGCTACCTACAAGAGCTTCAGGAGCGTCAAGTGTATAAATGGCTTCAGGAGCACAAGAACCTAAAGACTGATGATTTTCCTGAGAATGATTACCGTGAGCGTCTCCAGCCACTCGAGTACGGAGAGCCAAACGACAGAATGAACCAGTTATTTCATACTGCCAGGTCGTTTAACAAGAACCTTGTTCTCACACACTACCCGACTGATGTATACGGACCTATGCCTGACGGTAAGGGAGGTATCGCTGAGGGTAAGACTGGTGAGCTAACTCTTGATGGCTACAAGCACACTGCTAAGCTAGTAGACCTTGTGGTGTGGACTAAGCTCAAGACTCAGACTGTTCCATCAGACCCTAAGAACCCTCAGTCGAAGCCACACGAGGAGAAGTATGCTGTTGCCAAGTTTGCTAAGTGTGGTATAGAAGGTATGGGTATTAGCGTGGTTGGACAGGAAGTGATGGCTGACTTCGATAGCATTATCAACCTGAGAAATATGATGAGAGGAACTAGTAAGTGAGTTCGTCCCTAAGGAGAATAAGCTATGGGATTGTCAGGAGAAACAACAGATTGGATAAAATCTCCATGCGATGATTGCACAGCAGAACATAAGTTAATAGACGAGTATGGATATTTTTGTGACATGGCTTGCGGTAAGAGAACAGCATGGATAAACAAAAAAGCTGGTGCAGAAGCCATGTACTCCCACCTTGCCAGCATGACAGATGATGAGTTGGTGGAGGAGATAGCTAATATAATAAAAGATGAACAAAAAGAGAAACGCTCACTAGATGCCGAGGCTAGAGATTTTGGTCTGCTTTGCAATACTAAAGAAATAACCACCAAATATGCCCGCCAAATCTCCGCCATCTTAAAGGTTAAGATAGAGGAAGCGGTGGAGAAAGAAAGGGAGAGGATAGAATTAACCATAGGGGAATATATACACTTTCACAGAGGAGAATGGTGCTTTTCCCCGAAGAAATACCATGAATTTATGATAGCCCTCAAAGGAGAACCCCATGACTAAAACAAACGATAAAGAAGAAAAGGCGATTGAGGCGATAGGGGATGTTCTCAATGAAATAGCTTCTGTTGTTGGTAACAGTGTGCTTGTTCATCATTTGACAGGCAATTCGCCAAAAACTAAGACAACAGAAGAATACACAAAAAACATCCTCGCCCTCCCCGAAGTAAAAGAATACTTTAAGGAGACAGATAGTAATGCCTAAGATTTATGTTGATGCTAACCCTAGAGCTGTTGCCTACTGTATAGACGGTGGCGGCTCTAACTACCAGCTCCTCCCATCAGGCTATACGTCCATGCAAGCTGAGTACATGGCTGTCATCTATGGCCTCAATGAATTCTTCCTGAAGTGGAACAAAGAGCTGGATGCTCGTGACTCAGACCGTGACCCTGAGACTGGCAAGTTTGTTAGAGTGTCTACTCCATCTCAGCAGACCAAGCGGCCACTGCCTCCACCTATCCTTATCCTGTCTGATAATGAGGTTGTAGTGAAGCAGCTTAGTCGTCAGTACCACATCAAGGAAGATAGACTAAGGAAGCTTGCCCAGCAGGTTTGGGACATGACTCAAAATCTGGAGGTAAAGTTCGAGTGGATAAGTCGGAAAGAAAACCTAGCAGGCAAGATGCTCCCCTAATCTGCCCATTAGCTCTACACCCTTCTGGAACAGATATTGAGTTGTGCGAGCTAAACTACAAGGCCTGTCTCAAGATGTCTGGAAGTAACTGTGATATATACAATGACTACTTAAAGTATGAGAATGAGGCTAACTTCAGCGACTACGACCCTAATGGGCCTGCTGGAGATGGTTAGAAATTAAGGAGGAAGAAAATGATACTCGGAGAAGGAAACCAAATGCAGATGGAGGCAAGGGACTGGCATTACATTCTCGGAAGATACATAAGGCGGTATCAGTTCCTTAACAAGGGGGCTATACCAGACGAGATTGTCTTTCCAATGTTCGAGTCAGTTCCTCATCCCACCAAAGGGCAGCAGCCTATTCCAGTCAGATACGTTCCTGAGATTAGCCCTGAGGCTCAGGCTATTGCTGAAGATGGTGAGAATGTTCCAGAGACCAGTGAGGAGGAACTAACTGCCATCGAGGTCAGAGACAGGGAAATCGAGGAGCTTAGAAAACGTGTGTCTGAGTTTGAGGGCCAGCCTGACAAAGCCTTTGAGCCCATGCCACCTGAAGAGTCAGATGCTGTCAAGGAAGCTAAGGCGGAGGCTGAGTTGCAGGGTGTTAACCCTGATGAAGAGGCCATGAGGGCTGACATAGCTCCAGCTCCAGAGAATTCAGATAGAAAGCCCATCATGCCCGAACATCCTGCTGAAGGCCAGCCTGATGACACCTATCCTAAAGACCCGACAATGCTCACGAAGGTAAGAAGTGCCCTCAGAGACGACCCTGATATAGATGAGAGTGCTGAAAAGCCGTTCGAGAAGACGGTTACAAGGGATGAGAAGGGCGAGCCAAAAGTAGAGGAGTAGCATGCTTCTAGTCGACTCTAACGAACCAGATGAGATTGTGAAGCTACTGAAGCAGTCTTGTCCTGTAGCTGTATCTAACCTCAACCTGGCGAACATGTCTGATTACTTCTTCGCCAACTGCGAGGGCAAGACGTTTCAGTACAGCCGCAAGCAGGCTGCTGAGCTACTCGGTAACATTGATGAGGCTGAGCAGCAAATTGCTGATTATTATAAAAGTGCCGACTATAACTTCCAGATTGTCGAGGGTCTAATAGACGATGTACCTCTGAAGGATATTGAGATGAAGGACAGAACCATCAAGCGTGTGTCTACTAGACCTCAGCCCACTATCTTCGGCTACCGTATTAAGCCTGACCGTAGCCTAGAGGGCTCAGCGTTCGACACTCTGCATACCATTTCTATCTTATATGCTTGGGAGCATAGACTAATGATGGCTGGAGTACCTACTATCTATGTTCCCAACTGGAAGAGTACTGCCCAGTATCTGTCAGCTGCTTACCATAATGAGCAGAAGCCTCCTGAGGAGCACCACACTCTCCAACGCATTATCAGACCTAGGCTTCATATCAGAGAGGCTGAGCCGTTTGTTAAGGCCCTACTGTACTTATCAGCCGCCTACAGCCTAGACATTGGAGAGAAGCGTGCCAGAGCTATAGCCGAACAGTATGTGAACCTGATGGACTTGGCGATGTCATCTGTGGATGAGATTGTCAATAGCATAGAGGGCATCGGCAAGACCACAGCTAAGAAATTGCTACAAGCAATAGGAAAGGAGATAGACTAATGCAAGACAGACCAATAGTAAATGCCTACAGGGGTATCATAGACGGCTTTCACGGGCATCCTGAGTATCTGGAACTTACCCTTGATGAGCTAGTCCTGCACTCTGCCAAGAACAAAGACTACACCAAAGGTGGTGACAGCCTTGGCAACTTCAAGCGTGTAGCTAATATCCTGTCCAACTATCCAGGCCTCGACCTCTCTAAGCCTGCCGTTGTGGCTATTGTCTTTGCCATGAAGCAGATGGATAGAGCCTTATGGCAGATGTCTCAGGGCTACGAGGGAGAGCTGGAGGCCACTGACGGTAGTATGGCAGACGTTCATGTTTACTGGAAGATAGCCAGGATATTATATAAGGAGGAGCAAGATGGAAGCCGAACAACTAATACAGCTGGAATTAATCCTTAAGAATGTGGATGAGGAGGTAGTCAGAGCATCAGAACTTTATCCGCCATTTCGCTCAATCCATGAAGGCATAGCTATAATTGAGGAAGAATTCCTTGAACTCCGAGCCGAAGTATTCCGCAAGCCTGTTCGGTGGAACAAGACAAGAGAAGAGGCCAAACAGCTAGCTGCTATGGCTATTAGATTTCTTATTGACTTAAACTAGAGGAGGTAAGATATGTTCAAGGACAATCCTAAGTTTGCACCAGAATACGAGCGCACATCTGAGGGCTGGGTTATCTTCCCTCCTGATGCTTCCTACCGCAAGGAGATGTTTCCTGAGGCTGTCTCAGGCCACATCGCCAAGGCTAACGTATTTCTAGTCCAGGCTATTATCGAGTATGTTTCCAAGCCAGACCAGCATCTGCTCGACCCTATGGCTGGCTCTGGTACTCTGATGGTGGCTGCCCTAGTTGGCCGAGACGTTATGCTTATCGAGATAAATCCAAACTATGTCCAGTGGCAGAGAGATGCACTCGCCTACCTAGATGAGCATATAGCCCCAGGCATCTCAGGTCATGTTAGCATTGTCAATGCTCCGCTACAGAATGTACTGCCTATTGCAAACCTTACCGACCATATTATATTCTCTCCACAGTACGCTGACATTATGAAGACGAAGGGGAAGGACAAGCTAACTCGTGAGACAATGGGCGATATTGCTGGCGAGTATACCTACTCCCATCCTCTCAACTTAGGTGGCATGAATGAGTGGCTGTGGGCTCAGGAAATGAGGAAGATTTATCTTAAGTGCTACTACACTTTGAAGCCTGGAGGCACTATGACTCTCATCGTCAAAGACCATTATAAGAAAGACCAGAAGACAGGTATTCGCAACCGTATCCCTCTCTCTAAGCCTGCATGGGATACCTGTATTGCTATAGGCTTTCAGCCACTGAACTGGTTCAAGTGGAAGGCTCCTGGCTCTGTCTACACTGGTATTTATCGGAGTCGTGGCTGGGAAGTAGTAGACGATGAGGACATTCTAATACTTCAAAAGCCGCCTGTTGTTGCATCTGAGTCTGCAGCTCTTAGTGAAGCTCTGAGCACATTCGCTGTGCGCCCAGTGGCTGTATGATTGACAACTTGTTCTAAGCATGATATAATTCTAGTAGGAGGGTCAAAAATGGATGACGACACTATTGGACTTCATCCTGGTGGTATGGAGACATCGTCAGGCCTATATATCAATCCTCTAGACCCAGACCCCAAGCTGATTACTGCTCAGGACATAGCCCACCATCTTAGCTTGATATGCAGATTTCGTGGTGCTTGCAAGTGGCACTACTCAGTTGCCCAGCATAGCATATACGTGTCAGACATGCTGAACATGATGGGCGAGAGCACTATAAACCAGCTCGCTGGCATTCTGCACGATGCGGCTGAGGCCTATCTTGGAGATGTAATCAGGCCTATTAAGCACTTGGATGCAGCCAAGCCACTTAGACTAGCAGAGCATAGACTCCAAGCTGTTATCAATAAGAAGTTCGGAGTTGAGGACGCTGACTGGAAACTCATTAAAGATATAGATAACATGGTTATAGGAGCTGAGGCGAGACAGCTTATGCCTAGTGGAGGCAGAGGTTGGAAGAACCTGCCAGCACCTGCTGACATCAAGATTACCAGGCTGCCTCCAGACGTTGTTGAAAGCTGGTTTCTCGCCCAGCTCAGTAATCTTATGCGGAGATTAAGCTAATGCCGACATACTTCTATCAGGATGGTCAAGCAGGAAGCGGAAACCCGAAGAAGCGGTTTCAGTACTGGCTAGATAATCCGCCATCTGCTATTGCTATTGATGTCGAGACTCCAAGCCTAGAAGACCGTGACCCTCTTGGCTTTGCGATTGCCTTCAACCCTCACGAGGCTGTGTACTTTGATTTACGGCCTGAGCCGCCTAGGGAGCTGGAGCTAATCAAACCAATGCTCCAGAATATGAACATTACTAAAGTAGGACATAACTTGATGTTCGACCTCGGAGTATGGCCGCTGATACCGATAGTCGGGGATAGTATGAATAGAGCCAAATTGTTTGATACTAATGTGGCAGCTCGCATACTCGGCAAAATAGAGACAGCATTGTATCTTCTAGCATTCGAGGTTGGTATGGAAGCCACTCCAGTCAGCGACATGCTGGGGCCTAAGCAGACGATGGAAGACCTTGACCCTCGTGACGTAGCCAGAAAGTGCCAGAACGATGCCAAGGTTAGCTATGCACTTTATCTGCAGCAGTTTCCAAAGATTGACTCTAATTTCCGTGAGTACTTCAATATTGAAATGCAGGCGCTGCCTATAGTCCTGGACATGAGCCTTCATGGAATTCTCATTGACCAGGCCAAGAGATATGAGCTATCTGTTGAGTACGAAAAGGAAATCAAGTTCCTTGAGGAGTTCATACATGGGTTTGGAGTTGAAAAGCCTGGGAGTCCAATGCAGGTTGGATATACTCTGGCTAATCGTGGAAACTTCCTTAAATTTACGAAGAGCCATAAGCAGTACCGTACAGATAAATCAGAGCTTGAATTCCTGTCAGACCCTCTAGCTGCAGCCATACTTAAGTACCGCCGAGCCGCCAAGTTCAAGAGTACATATCTAGACCCACTAGCTGGAGAAGACAGATTTTTCACCGAGTACTACTTCGATACATCAGTGGGAAGAATGAATAGCCGTAGAAGAAATATCCAGAATATCCCACTGCTGGCTAGAGCTATGTTAGTTCCAGAGTCTGGCGTATTCACTACAGGAGACTACAGTCGAGAACACTTATATATTCTTGCTCACATGAGTCAGGACAGGGATATGCTCAGAATATTATACGACCCTGACAGAAGAAGGTCAGACTTGCACCAGCACACTGCAGATAAAATGGGAGTCCCGAGACAACTGGCTAAGACACTTAACTTCGCCGTAGCCTATGGCGCTACCCCAAGGACTGTAAGGGACGAGGCTAAGATTAGAGACCTTCAGGTCTGCAAACGTCTGATTGAGGACTGGTTCAAGACTTACAAGGGGGTGGCAGACTGGGTTCAGCATGCTCAGCAGGTTGGACTAAGAGACGGGTGGTCTCTGCCTACGCTGTTCGGCAGACGTATAAGAATACCCGAGGATGAAAAGACTGACCAGCGTGAGCGAAAGTCTGTGAATTACCCAGTGCTTGGCTCAGATGGCGAGGTTATCAAAAGGGCCATTGTGCTGTGCAACAAGCGGAGTCTTGGTCCTCCCAAGATGGTTATTACTGTCCACGATAGCATCACTTGGGATGGCTCTTATAGCAAGCAGATACCAGTTGAAGAGCTCCAGATGATACCAGGCTTCAAAGTTCCATTCGATGTCAAGGAGACTGTAAGATGGGAGTAGAAGTACTGAGGCTCCAGTTTCGAGAACTATAAACATACCTATAGGAGGTTGCCATGAGACATCAAGGTTACTTAGACGCTAATGCAGAGAACTTCGAGGAAATCAAGAGTAAGTTCACCAAAGGTACCAATGAGGAAGTACGAGAACTGGCTACCAAGCTTGGGTACATTAGAGCAAGTGGCTTATATAGAGCCATGAGAAATCTTGGTATCAATCGTGAGTTCAAGTACGTGCCTCCGCCAATCAGCACCGAGCTGAACGAGTTAGAGACCCAAGTGCTTGCCATCGTCAAGAAAAAGCCTGCGTCCGTTGGCGAGATAAGTCGGCAGATTGACCATAGCTCAGAGACCGTTATCAAGATACTAGATAGTCTTAGGCATAAGCACTATATGGTTGAGCTAGATAAAATCAGCAGACTAGTGGAGCTGCCTGCCGAGCCGAGAAGAGACTTTGCACCTACAGAGTTCGACTACTACCATAACTACTACAAGGTTGGATTAGTCTCTGACACACATCTAGGAAGTAAATACCAGCAGCTGACTGCTCTCCACGATGCCTACAGAATATTCGATAGTAAGGATGTTGACTTTATTCTCCATGCTGGAGATGTAGTAGATGGCGTCAGTGTCTATCGAGGCCAGGCTCAAGAAGTATTCCTGCACGGAGCGGACGAGCAGAGGAAGTATGTTAAAGACGTGTACCCTAAATCCAAGAAGAGGGGACTCAAGACATACATGATAGGCGGACAGCATGACCGTAACTTCTGGGGAACTAACGGCTACAATATAGTAGACCACATCTGCGAGGAGCGTGATGACCTTATATCCAGAGGCTTTTATAGTGCTGAGTTTCAGGTCAAGGGGCTACCAGTACGGCTCGAGCATCCAGGAGGAGGAGTCGCATATGCAAGGTCTTATGGCCCTCAGAAGATTGTTGAGAACATGATGGGATTTATCAACACTATACCAAGTGCAGTCAAGCCCATACTACTAATCATGGGGCACTGGCACACGCCGCTGCTCATTCCTGTATATATGGGAGTTAGTGAGGTAAGCATGCCATGCTTCCAGGCTCAGACGCCCTATATGCAGCAGCACAAGAATATGATGCCTACAGTAGGATGTGCTATAGCTGAGATATACCTTAATGAGGAGAACCAGCTTTCCTCAGTAGATGTCGAGTTTATCATAATGAATGACAGGATAAAGAGCAAGGACTACTAGATGGTAGACATTATCATGTCAGTTGCTATATTCCTATTCGTGCCTGCTCTGATGCCAACTCTGATATCTAAGCAGAAGCCGCACCGAGCATCGTGCCTACTAACGGCTGCACTCCTAACCACAATAGCTGTGTGCTTTGCACTAAATGGCCAATGGTGGCCTTTTGCATCTGAGGTAATTAGTGCAGCTGCATGGTGGGCGCTACTAGCACAAAGGAGAGTCTGATATAACCGCACTGCTTATGGTTGCTATAGCCGCTATTATATACTTCGGCTCTACCTGTTATCCATAGGTATCTGCTTAACGCTTCCCATCGTGTAGTCACCTATCAGCTGCTTGCGGTCTCCCCAGATACTAAGCACCTCGTTTCTCAGCTGTAGAGCCTCACCTCTATATTTGTCAGCTAGAGCTAGTCCACCAGCAGCAGACTGCGCATACGCAGTAGCAGTGGCTATATAGGAGTTTATTTCTGTCAGCCTTGCCTCAGCTTCCCTAGCAAAGAGTGAGGCTATAGTAGAATAGCCTGAGGATTGCTCAATGTATGTGCTGAGATTACGGAGTCGCTGTGCAGCTTCCTGAACATATGCTAGTGCAGCGTTAGTCCTTCTGGTAGCATTGTCCAGATAGCCTGACCTCTGCTGGATATAAAGGCTGCCAACTCCCTCAGCCCACGCTCTTGCGTACTCAGCATACATCTCTGGAGTTCTCTCATTTTCTCCTCCAACTGTAATGGTATTGATGAGGTCATCACCAGTCTCAAGGTAGGCTCCAGCAGCGTCTCCCTGAGCATCAAGGTCTATGGCATCAGCGTTAGTTATATCAGATGCTGCTGAGTCAAGGTAGGCATTAGCGGCGTCAAGAGCAGTGCTGATTGCAGTTCTTAGACTGGCAATATCATCAGTTATATCTTGCAGTATGCCAGCAGCATCAGCAGCGGAGTTATTGTCCAGATACTTCTTAACATTAGTGAGCGCTACTCCCAGAGCAGTGTGAGCAGTTCCAGCTGCTGTCAGCGCAGTTCTTAGACTTGCAAGGTCTGTCTCAGCTTGGTGCTCCTGCTTAAGAGCGTATATCAGGAGAGCGTATGCCTCAGACGCTGACATCAGAGTTCCCTCTAGAAAGTCGGGAATTGTTCCAGGTGCATAGTTCGATGGGGGTATGTGCTGAGCATCGTAGTAAATCCTAACATGCTCACTCTCACGCATATTGCTCTGAGACTCAGCATCACTTCCAGTAAGAAACACATACTTGCCATCTACATCGAAGGTAGGGAAGCTCTGAGGAACCTGCCCTACAGGATACTCAACCCGACGGACTCTAACGAGTCTAGGAATGTCAGATATATCCACACCAATCTGTATCTTAGTGTAGTCGAAAGTGCAGGCCTCGCCAGCAGATATATCGCCACCAGATATAGCCTTCACCCTGCCAAGCCCGTAGTCGATTTTGTAGTCAGTACCTCGAGTCAGGCTATTGCTAGCAGCATCAGTTCCAGTCTCACTAGCATCCTTGACTGGTCTATAAGTGAGATATACCCAGACATCAGTATAAGCTCCAATACCTATATCGAGTGACTCGCCAGATGTATTACCATCTATCTGGTCTACCTCAACCTCGTTGACCGTCTTGAAGTACTCCTTACCTGTAATAACTCCCATGCCCTTAGCGTAGTTGAGGGCCTCCTGAATAGCCTTGCCATCTTTGTCAGTACCCTTGATTATGACTATAAGATTAGTTATATTACCAGAAGCATCAGTTATAGTCATAGTAAGAGGCCTAGGTACATCAGGCTGAGCAGCTATTGTGAGTGTATCTCCATCATCAGTTGAAGATATATCAGCTCCATCCACTATCCTATCGGCATCTGTATCGGCAGGAAAGGTAACAGACTCGTCCTCTACACTAAAGCTGAGAGTAATCTCGTGCATACGCTCTTCAGGTAAGTAGCGACTAAGGTCAGCCACAGACCTCTCGATGCACCTGTTAAGCTCAGCAGCAGACCACAGGCTGCCAGAGTCCTTAAGGTCAGTTCTTATGTCGGCTATCATTTGCAGGCTTGTCTTGTTCATTTCATACCTCCTAAAATATACTTGCAATCCTAGGAACGAAGGCAGATACACTATAAGTAACTACCAGCTTAGGCTTATAACCGTTACCTTTCTCACTCATATAAACACCGCTGTAGTTCTCTCCAGTGGGAGTGCTGTTTGAAATGTCACTATTCAGGCGAAGGCAGAATTTGGTCGTTCCAGTCTTACTTATCCAGCCCAATCCTGTAGCATTGAGAGACTTGGCAGTATAATCTCCAGTAGCAATAGGGAAGGTCCAGGGAGCATCTACACCATAAGCAGTTTTAGAGAGTTCATCGCCATAATTAGCAACAACAATAGGGTCTCCTTGAACTCCCTCAACTAGGCAAACATCAGAGTAGTCAGCATCTCCCTCAGAACCTCCAGCACCTCGTAGCGATAGAGATGCTGCACTAATTACTGCGGTAGCGCCCAAGGGAGAAGTATCAAAGAAAAGAAAAGCCCTTGAAATCTCATAATACTGAGGCGACCAGTATATGTAGTTTGAGACATACTCCATGACTTCTCCTGCTCTCACAGAGCCTGCTTCTGCTGCATCGTGTACCGCAGCATATCCACCACTAGCAAGAGCACTCTTGAGCGCTCTGCCGTCACTTGTAGTAGAATAGACAGTTAGAGAGTCACTAACAGATAAAGGAAAACCAGATAGAAAAGCCAGCCTTCTGAAATCTTCTGGCCTAACCAGTTCCTCGTCACTTCCAGTAGCAAACTGTCCTAGGTTAAGTCTTAGACTGCCAAGTTGGTTATACTTAAACCTTACCACGTTATCAGGTATCTTACCAAATATCCATAGGCCCTGTACCTGACCTTCTATAATTCTAAGCCAGCGCTTGCAGACTCCATAGTCCCACTCAATTACATTTTCAGTATAGTTGGAGTTGATAGGGTCAGTAGCTAGTAGTATAGGAGCACTGCATGACTGCTCTATGCTACCAAGAAATACTTGAGGCCTGTAGCAGAGACTACTTCCACTAAGCCTATTCATGGCTTCGATATTAGTGCTTTGAGCACTAACTAGAAGCATACTACTCTTAGACTCAAAGCCTTCACCAGAGTTTTGCCATCTAGTCTCAGCCTTCTCTCCATTACTGTACACCATTGGAAGCTGAGAAAAAACCATGAACCTTTTATCAGACTTAAGGTCACGATAGAATTTGGTAGTAGGATGCTGGGCACTATAGTCCCTTTCAAACTCCACATAATCCTTATCAATCCCCTGTCTATAGAGTTCCCCAAGTACTACAGGGTCTGTCACCATCTTGGCCTTATCTGTTATCTTGTCCATCTCGACATCCTATGGCAACTGGAATACTAAGATTACCCCATCACCTTTCTCGCCAGTTCCCGCAACATCCTTATCAATCCTTATAATGTCTCCTGTTGCTACATCGTCATGACCAGTATCTATTACAGGCTGGGCAGATGCAGTATAAGACGTCTTCTCGTTAGCGTCTATGGTGATAAGGGTAGATAGCATATCCTGGGTATCAGTAACATTATGTATCTGATAAGTCGGAGTGCCACTAGATGATACAGTGTCCACATAGGCATGAGCACCTACTAGGTTGTACCCATTTAGCTCAGCAGGGACAGCAAAGTAGAACTTACCATCTCCAGTGCCTAGAGCAGTCGCTGGAGCAGCAAGGCTAATTATCATTACCCTCTTACCATAATCTGAGCCAGCTAGACCATCGGGGGTTACTACCCTAGCAGTGTCAGTTCCAGTAGTAGTTTCAGCGGCTGTAGCCAGCTCTGTGGCTAGCCCCTTCTGAGTAGTTGATGCGTTCTGAATGTCATCTGTACCATCAGTATGATTAGATGCGTGTGTCTTAGGAGGCTGGTCATCAGCTAGTTCTCCTGAAAGTCCAGCCACTGATACCTCATCACCGCCACCGTTCTCGTGAGACGAGGCATGAGTACCAGGCA
>Ga0209635_10002918_pt1 | contig 13222 bp, 23 predicted proteins | sample DeeMarSWOR230_32_FD_187463 | JGI IMG/M metagenome (GOLD analysis project Ga0209635, IMG submission 187463) | Marine sediment microbial communities from White Oak River estuary, North Carolina - WOR-2-30_32 (SPAdes) (version 2) | ecosystem: Environmental > Aquatic > Marine > Intertidal zone >...
AATGAAAGATATTTGATAATAGTGTTGATTTGATATTTTTCGACCCGCCATACAATCAGAAGAAAGATTATGGTGTTTACAAAGACAATTTAACTGATGAAAATTATGAGAAATTCATTAAAAAAGTTTTGAAAGAAGTAAGAAGAATTTCTAACAATAAATTATCTGTTTTCATCTCAAATAAACTAACAAGATTCTTTTGGAATTTGATACCAGATTCACATTTGATAATAATAAAAAAGTTTGGAACAAGTGCTCCTCATAATAATTACTATGTAACTTGGCATCCTTTGTTGACCAATATAAAACCAAATGAAAATATCTATGATTTATGGGAAGATGTTAGGTTACCAGGAGAAGGATATTTCTTTAGAGAAGAAAGATTTGATAACCCAGGATTTACATCACAAAAACTTACTGAATATGTAGTGAGATATTTTTCACAAGAAAATCAAATAATATTAGACCCATTCTTAGGAAGTGGAACAACAGCAGTAGCCTGTAAGAAACTAAACAGAAGATTCATAGGAATAGAAATAAACCCAGAATACTGTAAGATAGCAGAAGAAAGACTAAAAAAAGTTCCTAAGAGATTGGATAAATTCGTGGTTTGAATGAAAGAACAAACGACAATCAAAAATTGTCTAACATGCAATAAAGATTTAATAGAAGGTAGCACGATAAAAAGGAATTGGCATATGCCGATTTGTAACTCATGCCGAGAAATACTTTTAAACTATCATTTAAACAAAGATAAAATTGATAGAATAATAAGATTTAGGGCAAAGGTTTTAGAAGATTAGATCGTTTCTTGTTTTCCTCTTTTCTTAGCTAATTCAAGCTGTATTTCTTTTTCTCTTATAGCCATTTGCTGTGCCATTTCTGGTGAATAAACGCATTGTTCTTGCCCTTTAACGAAATATCTTGAAGCCGTCAAATTCCAATCTGTAATAGTCAATCTTGAATCCACTATATTTCTATGTTTTGGTTTGGAATTTTCGCTTAACTCATAGTATATGCCAAAAAGGTTATCTGTTGCAATGTCAAAAGAGATCATTAACCTTTTATTCTTTTCATCTTTACCCAATTCAGTATTGTTCTCTATTATCAATGGTTGCAACTTCTTGAAAGGATTAGTGAATTTCCAGAACCATATTGGCTTTAAAGTCATTGCTATCAAGTGAACATTCTCTCCATTCTTTTCTTCTTTCAGTTCGATAGTTCCATCTTTCAGCTTAATAAGTTCGTATGGCTTTTGTTCAAATTCCATATAATGAACTATCTTGCCAAGACATTCTCCATTCTTGAATTTCTTAACATTATTGTTGAGAATGGCATGATCTTTGTCTATCTTTATTAATTTTTGATAAAGCAACCTATTACCATTGGGCATTACTTCAGTAAAATCTACCAAGTCGGCACGATAAAGCCACTTGAACTTATGCGCAACATTGAACTGCATTTTTTCTATAAAGTTAAGTCTTTCAACTTCTTTTCTATCTATAATCTTGTATTTAAACCCTCTCGAAACTTTCAGATATTTCCAAAGAATAAATCCAAAAGCAACACCAAGACCGATAATAAGAATATTCTCAAAGACAAACTGTAAAACCATATCGACATAATCCGTCATATATAAAATTATTAATATTGAACAAATAAATAGATTAATGTAGATTCTTATTGTCACTAAGACGGATTGAGTGACATAATAGATTAAACAGTAATATTAACAGGAATATTCTCTAATTCTTTTCTATACTGATTGCATATAGGATGATTTATCTTGTTTAATTCGCAGAATACTTTTATCTCGCATTTCTCATAGATTTCTCTTTCTTCTGGAAATACAAAAAATAAAGAATAGACAATGAGGATTATTATTATCACCATTAAGATATTTGCTATGATAAGATTTATGCTACCCATCTAATCTCCTTAGATATTTTTCTATACATTCGTGGTGTATTCTTTTGACAGCCGAGAATGTTAGCGAATGCCCAACCCTTAGGGGTTAAGGCATAATTGATCTTGTTTTTATCATGGTTAATCTTTTTCACATAATCCCATTCTATTAATTGTTTTAATTGTTTAAAAAAACTTGAATCGTTAGCAAACCTTATCTTCTTCATAAGTTCTTTTCTGGATCTTTCTTGATAGAATAACAGTTCCAACAGAAAATACTGTTGGTTTATGCTTATCATCACTTTAATTTTTGGTATATAAACATTTATAACTGAATAAATACAAACTTGTTAATATGAAAATAATAAATATGGTATTTGCAATCTCTTTAGGATTAGCATTTTTGTTCTTGCTATCTACTACGATAATTCTACCATACTTCAATGACTCATACAACTATGTTGTAACAGGATTATCGCAAACGACAACAAGAGGGATCTTCTTGATCGTGCTTTTAGCTGGTCTTGTAAGTTTCATTTTATACATGCTACCTAAATTCAGCAAGTGATGAACAACACCAATGAAATTAATTAAGGTGTTAAAATGCTTAGTATTAAAGAGATTATAATAGTCGGTTTAGCTTTAGGGCTTATTTTCCTTTTATCTTCAGTTATGGTCTTGCCCTTTCTTAGAGATACTTATGAATATGGTTTAGGCGATGAACCATACCAAAGGGGTGGAACTGGAACAACAAACGGATATTGCACTTCTCCAACTTCAACACCTATTGCATGCACAAGCTGTAATGTTTCAGCTGGTTACGAATTTTTCTTAGAAAATTGTTATTCTTTAATTTCAACAGTAAATGGAACACATTGCTATCAATGTAGTGAATTTGGTTACAGAACTACTTATAGGGGATTAATGGTTATTGTTCTACTTGTTGGAATAGTGGCATTAATTTATTTGTTCATAAAGAAAGCAAGATAAATATTGATAACTAAAATATTCTTATGAAGTGGATATTATTAACCTTATTCCTTTTTCTATTCTTGATAGTGAATGTAAAAGCTACAAAAGAAACTCTATGGGTTAATGCTAACGACACGACACATAAAGAATGGTCAACTGTTGGAAGTGAACCATTCATTGACAATGATGTTACAAGCAAGGTTTGGGTTGTTATGACTGCGAACAGGCAGGGTTATTTCTTTTTTGAAAATTCAACAGGAACAGGAACTATAAACAAGGTTATTTTGGGTTTGGATTGTTCATATAGTATGTTTGGAACTGATTTGAGGACATACTTGCATAATGGCACAACAGATTATCAACTATTAGATGTAACATGCCCTGCACAACCAACATGGGAATTTAAAGAAATAGATGTTACAGAACATTTTCCAACATGGCAAAGTATAGATGATGGAAAGATATTTCTACATTCAGCTGGATTATACATAAATGTCCGTCGTGCAAATTTGACAATAGACTATACAGAAAGTGATACAACTTCTCCTATTTGGTATAACAACAAAACCAACTATACATTTCCTATTACTTATGAACCAAACAAACCATATCAATTCAATATCTCATGGAATGATACATATTTTAATACAGCATTGATACAGCATAATTTTACTGGAACTTTAACCAACTATTCCTTTTCTGGAAATCTAAGCAATGAATATTATTACAACCATATAGACTTAGCGAGTAATACTTATGAATGGTGTTCTTTTGCTAACGATACTTCTAATAATTGGAATAAAACAGATGTATGGACATTTACAATCGATAAAGATTCAACTTCAACGATAGTTTATTTGAACAATACAACTACGACAGATTATTATATTTACAACAATTCTATATTGAATACAACAGTAGTCTTGAATATATCTGGAAAAACTGTTTATCTTGAATCGAATTATTCAGATTTTAATACACAATCTGGAACAACACCATTATATAACCATACAACCTTAACAACTTCTACTAACAATACATTCTTGAATTTTACTGGTTATTTTATTGCAGATGATAATTACACTTCTTCTTCACAAACAAGACATGCAGTAATCTATTTCACTACTTCAACAACTACTACAACTTCTTCTATTGCAACAACAACACCAATAGATTATGATTATTGCCAAATTATGTATATGAAACTTCTAAGGAAAAGGTTATATAAATCTTCTTATACTTTTTTTCCTAAATTACTAACATGAAATGGTATATAATAATTCTCTTTCTGTTATTTATACCCATTGTCAATAGTCAATCAGTTTCAAGCATTGAGGAAATCAAGACAGAATGTGGTTTGTTCGATTGCTATACTGAAATAGAAATACCAATTTCAATAATTGATAAAGTTACAATAAATAAATTAGAAGTCAAAACTGGTAATATAACATTTACTGAAATAATCAAAAAAGATGTTGATAGATTAGTAATACATGGAAAAATTGAGGGATCTACAAACAATTATTGGGGAATAAAGGATTATTGGAACTCTACATGGTGGAATAGTTCTTACCCCTATCGTTATGAAGTGAACTCTAAAGCCGACATTCTCAATATGCTTTTAGCCATAAACGATACTTATGGAATAAACCAAGATGTTATATGGTCTAACAATGCAACAACAAATGAAAGTGTTTATCTTTATTGTGTTTTAGAGAATTGCACTACTGCTTATGAGATTGCAAACAGGACAGAAAGGAAATTCTATCAATACGAGAACTTAACAGGAAATGAGGGTATGAACATATATGATGATGATTATATTTTGGTCTATCATATGAATAAATCGGATAGGGTTATAGATGCAACCGGCAACTGTATAGGTAATAATTGTAGTGTTGATGTGGAATTGCAAGGGGTTTCAACAGTTTTACAGGTGAAAGGTATATTCGGAAATGCGACAGATTTAAATCCAGAATCCGGTGGTAGTGGTGGTAATGCTTATTTCTATATCGCAAATTCGACCGGTCTTGTTGATGGAGAGATAACTGCATTTACTATCGAGGCATGGACTAATTTTACAAATTCAGGAGATGAACAAATACTTTTCTATGACTATACAAGTGATGGGACTTTCTATTTAAGATTTGAAAGAACGCAAAGGTTAAACTGTTTCATTTATAGCAATAATGGAACGAGTTATAACCTATACAACAATACACCAACTTTTTTTAACACTTGGTATTATGTCGCTTGTTCATGGAACGGAACTCATGCTAAGACTTATGTGAATGGTGTTCTGCAACAAACTTTAGCAGTTCCGGATATAAACAATACCTTTACTGCCGGTGTATTCATTAGCAGAGATTTAGGTGGAAATCAAGGTTTAAACGCAAGTTTTGACGAGTTTAGGTTCTCAAAGATAGCAAGGAGTGATGATTATTTCAAATTCCAATATTGGAATGGGATTAACAATTTGACTTCTTCAGGTGAAGTAGAACCATTTAATGTTACAACCACCACAACCACAATACCTTATCAGATAGAGGATATAGACTATTGTGAATTGCTTTGGGTTGAGCAAAATGCCCAAGTTGTTGAGAATGATAATTGGTGTATAGACAATTCAACTTTAGCATTTAACATAACTTATAGATTAACAGTTGATACAAACCAATCTGTTATCAATACCTATGTAACTGAATCATGCCAGTATGATTGCGATAATGTAACAAAAGCATGTAGAGAACCACCTTATATCGAATATGGGAACTATTTTATTATCGTGATTGCAATTATAATAGGGATATTGGTTATAACTTATTTAGGAAAGAGGGTTTAATATGAGCAAATTCGCTTTATTATTGCTGTTGTTCTTGTGGGCATTTTCCTTTTTGGTATTTACACCAACATTGAATGTATTACCAGAATGGATAACTGAAAACCAAAGACTATACCAATTTACCATAATCGGTGTTAATTTCGCTTTTATATTAGCATTTTGGAAATGGGGATTGAGCAAGTTATGATATATAAAGTTACTAATAATGAATATAATAAAAAGAATAATATGAATAAAAGAATTTTATTGGTTATCAGTAGTTTTTTATTCCTTTTTTCTATAACAACAGTTAGTGCTTATAATATAACATGGTCTAATGAACCTATAACAATACCATCGGTTATGACTTATTTTACGAATGACAATATAACTGAATTGAATGTCATGTATTTGAGGGATGAATTTTATAATGATTATTACTGGTATATAGATTTGCAAGAAGTTCAAGTAGAAAATAGCCAAGCACAAACTCTTTTATGCAAATATGATGATGAATTAGGAACTTTAATGGATGGTTGCGACGGAATAGCAAATAGTCTTTCTCATGCATGCAATGACTTGAACGGAACACATTTTATATGTATGGCTTATGTTTCTGGAACACCAAACCAAGATCGGTTAATTGTAATAAATAAAACGGATTTAGGGCAAACAGAACAAAAAACAGTTACAGCTGGATATTATCCTTTTCATGCTTTAGCAAGTGAATACAGATATACAAGTGTTAAATCTGAAGATTCAGAAACAAGAATGGATTATTATGATGATATTTACACCGAGAATTTAGTTATGACACAAGTTTATGTTCCTACTGCTTATACTCGTTTTAGGGATTTAGCTGTTTATGATGATTCAACAACTGGAAATTTCTTTCTTTTAGTCAATACAAGACAGGCAACAGGCAGATATACACCAGTTGTATTGATATATGATGATAATGAACTTTCTACTCAAAATTATGTTACTTCTCAAGGAATTGTGGATAGTGATGATATTTCAATGAATGTTTCTTTTCCAACATTCTTTAGGCAAGGAAATTCTTTCTATTTATCCTATTTAATGGGATCGCAATCGATACATTTTCCAGATGATAATGTAACAAGACCTTATTATCCGACAACTGTTAGAATACAGGCATTTAGTTTTAGCAATGATTTATTCACTAAGGTTTGGGGTGATAATGTAACATTGCCAAATGTTGATCCATCTGGAAATGTCAATTTTACGCAATCCCCAAGACTATACCATAATGATATAACAAACCAATGGTGGCTATTCTATACTATCTTCAATTCTACTGATGAAACACCTTTAGGCATGTATGCATTGAATGAAACTATACCATGTAATTGTGAAAGCTGGTATAACATGAGTTATGATTATTGTTATGGATCATATCTTGAACAAAGAAGAATATGCAATCCAGATGGTTGCAGTAGTGGATCGAGGTTTGTTTTTGATGATTATTGCAATAAAACAAAGAGTTTAGAGGATATACATTTATACCAAAATATTAAATCAGAATGTGAAACTATCATTAAAACAAGTGATTGGTTAGATCCAACAGATAATCCAAGTGTAACAGAAAGGATATTGGAAATAATGCCATTAAACGCAAGTAATATTGTTTCTAATGCAACCATTTCAATAGAGGTTGATATGCATAGTCCAGCTGATTTAGGTGCTATTACAGATAGGACATACAGAACAAGGGTTTGTAATCCAGTAGAAGAATGTATTGATTATACAGGTGTAACATGTTTAGAAAGAAATGTTACAGGAACAGTAAATTATAATAATTATGTAGCTGGTCAACAGGCAGAATCAATATATAAGGTTGTAGATGTTGGGAACTGTGAAATCGAAAGGTCTTATTGGTTCGATGCTGGTTGGGAGAGGTATAGGTTAAAAGGCATATTCACTTATTGTTATGATGTTTATTGTGGTGGTTGGGAATGTTTATATGAGGGAGAAGCTGTTAGATCATGTATGGAAAATCCAGATTGCACGATAAATTACACTACATGCACAAGATGTTTAACTGGTGTATGTAATGCAGATACAGGATTATGCCAAGAAGATACAACAGATATAAGTCAACCAACTGGTGATATATTTGATTGGGTTGTGGATGAATCCAAAGAAAACCTAAGTTCATTCTTCTTGATAACTCTAAGTATTGGAAGCATTGCTGGTGGCATGTTAATAACCATGCAACAAACAGAAAACAACTGGCAAATCGCAACTGGTGTTGGAATGTTAATATCTTTCATATTTTGGAGAATAGGGTTTTTAGATACTGCATTTTTCATATTATGGATTCTAACAGTAGCTTTATTGTGGTCTAAGACAATTTATTCTGCATTTAAAGGTAGTGATTAGGATGAATGAAACAGGAATATTGCTAAGTTTATTGTTATTTACCTCTATCGCTTCATTTATTTTCTACAATGTTTCAGCTGATTTATGCCCTAATCTCCAAGAAGAATTGAACACAACTGTTTCATGGAATGAAACACGATTTGAAACTGAAAATTTAGGATGGTATGATAAAGCCAAACTATTCTATGATAGGATAACATTGACTAATTGTGCAAATTTACCAACATGGTATTCTTATATCTTCTATGTTCCAACAATAGTAGTTTCAATTTACATTTTAGCAAGGTTGATTCGTGGTGGTGGATGAAAACCTCTAAGGAATGGGCATATAGGGTTTATTGGAAACATAAGAAAAAAGTATATGCTAAAAGCGAACAATTCAAGAAAAGAAAGTATGCTAAAGCTTTTGCTAAAGCTTTCTATACACCACAACCATTGAAAGTTGAAATACGCAAGGAGAAGAAAAGTCGGTTTCAGAAGAAAGAAGAAAAAATTATCAAGAAATTAGGGTTAAAGAAACAAGAAAAAGCTATGGAATTGATATTGCCATACTGAAGAAATACGCATTATGCAAGATCACAATACTATGGAAAATTATCATAAAACTATTCATAAAGGCAAATAGATAATATCCAGATTTGGTATTGATGTATTTCAAGCATTGTCTATAATAGAATGAATATAAACCCATTGCTAATATCGTAACCAATAAGATATATTCAAATCCATATCCCATTATCATTCTAACTATTGGGTTGCCCTCAACAACATTATGAGGGATTAAGTATAACTGCAATGTATCAATCCCTTTCAAAACCCAAAAACAGAAAAGAGGGATATAATCTTTCATTTGCAATCATCACAAATATAATAAACAATATCCTTTCTGATAGTCTTGATAAAATTAGTTTTGCATATTAAACAGTAAATCTTTTGTTTCATTCAACAACCTTTTTATAAGGACAATCCCTTTTATTACAATTCTCATGTTCTGTGCAATATACTATTCCTGCCCAAAATTTACCAATTTTATAATTAGTCAATTCTTTTCCTGTATATCTATCGCATAAGATTATTATTTCTTCTTCTTTTTTCATCTTATCTATTTAGATATATAAACCTATATAGATAAAAAGCTATTCTTTAAGAATGAATGATATAGTTTAATCAAGCTCAAAATGAAAAAATACTATATAAATATATCACTTTTAACTAATTTCTGATAAGGAATTTTCTACTAAACCTAAATAGATAGGTTTATATGCTTAACTATCTATATAGTAGTTATAAGGTCTGGTATGGTATGGTAAGGTGAGGTGAGGTATGGTATGGTAAGGTATGGTAGGGTGAGGTATGGTATGGTTTGGTGAGGTGAGGTAAGGATAATGATTTTAAAAGGTTGTGAAATATGAAAGCAAAAACTAAATGGTCATTATTCTTGATTATATCAAGAAATCCAAACATTAAGACTAAAGAATTAATCAGCATGGGTTTTAATCCCCAAACAGTTAGAAGATATAGGAAATATTATCAACATGCTGAAAAGGAACTGTTGGGATTGAATAAATGAAATGTTCAAAATGCAACAAGGAAATGGTTGAATATCCAGATGTATATACATTCAATAACAGGAATTACAGAAAATTGGTTTGTTCATGTGGTAAAATATATTGGTTGAAATTATGATAGATTGCATATTTTGTGGTAAGCCAATTAAGGATCATTATATAAGGATAAAACAGAAAGATGGTTGTATCTGCTTTTATGATAAAGAAACTTATGAGATATTCAAAGGGGTTAAGAAATGAAAGGAATAAACGATAAAGGAGTTGATAAAAATGGAAAATGATGAACAACTTGAGTTATCTGAATTGGTGAGTAATGAACTTGCTAAAATCAGAAAAAGCATAGAGAAAATACAGAATAAAATTAATGAAATGGATGAAAAATATCTTTGAAGAAGAAGGTTAAATAATGAATGAAGAAGAATATTGTAAAGTAAAGACATACATAGATTCATTAAAGACAAATAAAGAGATATTAAAAGCCATTCTATTTGAATTGATAATGTTGAATAGTGATAAAGATGAATAGAGAAATAACTAAAGAACAAATTGAGAAAATGAGGGAATTAAGGAAAACCAAAACCCTTAGAGAAGTCGCTAAAGAATTAGATATAGCAAAATCAACTGTATATACATACACAAATGGAAAACATAAGGATTTAGTGATACATAAGAATATATTCAACATTGAGGGATTAGGACAATTAAGGATTTCAACCATTGCTAAATTGATCGAGAAAGGCATTATTAAAATTAAATTATCAGAAAGTCTAAAAAGGCAATTAGAAAATTATGATGCCATTAAAGTTGATGATTCTAACGGAATAATAATTAAGGGGTTCAAGAAGATCTTAGAAGTGAAATAAAAAAATAAAAAAGAAAGGGGAAACTTTCCAAAATATATATTTGATTTCCTAATATTTATATATGACTTTTGGAATGGCATTTACACCTTTCATGTCGCAATCAATGATTACATTCTATAAGGATATAGGAATACCACAATGGTTTTATCCAAGAGAAAGATGTTATCTAACAAGGGCATTAATGTATAGGCAAAAAATAGACATGAATACTTTTGTATTGATAGTCGGAAATCCAAGAACTTCTAAATCGAGTTTTGCATTAAGACTATGTGAAGATATATCAAGACACAAAAAACAAGAATTTAATGTAGAAGAACAATTAACATTTGATGATATAAAGAAATTCTTGAATTGGTCTAAAGATGCAACCGATTCTGTTTTCATATTGGATGAAACTGGAACTTCATTATCACCAGAACAATTCTGGTCTTTACAGCAAAGGGTAATGAGGAGATTCGTGCAAACTCAAGGGTTTAGAAGAAATATATTGTTTTGGGCTTTACCGAGCATTATATTTATCCAGAAAGGGTTTAGATTCATGGCAAACTATGGTGTAAAGACAATAAGGCAAGGTGTAGTTAGGACATATAAGATTGTAATGGATCAACTTATAGGAAAAGGTTACTTCTATAATATAACTACTACAAGGTTTAAAATGTGTTCTAAAAAGACATGGAATAAATATGTAGCTATGAAAAAGGTTTGGAATGATGAGAACTTACAAAATGATTTAGAATACCTAAAAGCAATGGAAACACCAGATGAAAGACAATTATTGAGGGATGAAAAGTTAAGACTTTCAGTTAAGTTAATGCAACAAAGAGTTAAAAAGAATAAAATGAATATAAAGAAAAAAATAAATCCTACTATTCAAGCATGGTCTTAATTTCCTATGGAACTCCTTTTTAATGATAACTTTATAAGTCTATACCATAACGCTTATAAGCAAAACCCACCCCCATTATTTCCATTGGAATAAAGAAAGAAAGAAAGTAACAAAGAAAGAAAGAAACGTAGTTATCCACCAATGACTAAGTAAAGATATATAGTTAGATAAATTTTTATCTTTAACAGGAAATAAGTATTTATACTTTTAATCCTAATAGAGAGTAAGAGAGAGGGAGAGTATATGGCTTTTGATGAATTTTTTGATTGGAAAAATCCTAAAATAAGTAATTGGAAAAAAGTTCTAAGAATACAATTCAGGCATGAAATACATGAAGTAATGTTAAGAGGATTAACTGCACAAGAAGGCGCAAGAATCTTATTAACAAGATTTAAAAAAAGGTTAGATAAAGATGAAATAGAATTTTTAGAGGGATTGATGAAATGAGATCAAATAAAAATATTTTGCATGGTTTAATTTATGTTGAAACTGATGGTTTGCATATTTGGATAAAAGAAGCGAATTTTTATTCAAGAAATAAAACTAATATGCAAGTTACTTATGCTAATTATACTAATAGCGCAGATAATATTAATGCAAAAGGCGATAAATTAAGACTATCATTTAAAGGGTTTATCCCCCATTTAATACAACAAATCACAAAACAAGATCCAAGAAATGAAATAACAGTTTATATTTCAAAAAAACAGGCATTAAAATTAAAGGAATTTTTAATTAAAAAGGTGGTTTGAATGAAAGAACAAACAAACAATAAAGCAAACTTTTGGGAAAGGTTTGAACAAAACTGATAAAATAGACAAGATATTCGAGAAGTTTGAGAAGAAATGGTTATTACCAATAGGGGAGAGAAACCGAAATATAAAGTTCAATTTATTTTTGAATCAAGATGATTGGAATCAACTCAAATCAGAAATACAGAACAAAATCAAAGAATTGGAAGAAATAAAGTTGGATTATTTTAACATAGCCAATCAAAACGCAGAAGAAGTTGAACAACTAAAAAAACAGTTGAAAGAGCAACCAAAAAAGATTAAAGAAGATTTAGAAAAACAATTCCAAAGACAACATATAATCAGCAAAGCAAAGAAGTTCGATTACATTCAAGCGTATGAAAAAGAATGGGATAAGTTTTGGAAGAAGTGGGTTAAACAATGAAACAAAATAAACAGAAGATAAAAGAGAAAGATAAAAAAGCAATAAAGGAAATCAAACAAATCCTTAAAGAACAGGCTAAGATATTGAAAAGACTTTCTAAATTGACTTTTAATATGGGTTATGATATTGGAACTGCTTATATTCAAACTGCCGAAAAGAATTTGAAAGAGGCAAGGAGATATTTATGAGTTTTGAAGATTTAGTAGAAATAGAATCGCAATTTATAATCAATAGTAATGGAAAATTAAGTAAAGAAAAAAAAGAATTATTAGAATCAAGAGATAGGGCTGAAAGATTATTGAAAACGAATGAAAATGAAAGAAAAAGAATATTGCGAGTTTTGGATGAGATTGATAAAAGAATAGTAAAGAGTTGGAATCAAAATGAAACAAAATAAACATCTCGCTTTTAGTAAAACCGAGACCAAAACTTACAGTTATCCAGAAGACTTCATAAACAAGATAATCTGTGGAGATTGTTTAGAAGTAATGAAAGATATTCCTGATAATAGTGTTGATTTGATATTTTTCGACCCGCCATACAATCAGAAGAAAGATTATGGTGTTTACAAAGACAATTTAACTGATGAAAATTATGAGAAATTCATTAAAAAAGTTTTGAAAGAAGT
>Ga0209635_10002919_pt1 | contig 13215 bp, 14 predicted proteins | sample DeeMarSWOR230_32_FD_187463 | JGI IMG/M metagenome (GOLD analysis project Ga0209635, IMG submission 187463) | Marine sediment microbial communities from White Oak River estuary, North Carolina - WOR-2-30_32 (SPAdes) (version 2) | ecosystem: Environmental > Aquatic > Marine > Intertidal zone >...
TTCCTGTGGATAAGTAGCTGTCTGAAAACAAATGCGCTGGAAATTGAAGGCGGGCAGATCATGGATGTGGTAGTCGCGGATAGTGGCTATTCTGATACCACATTTGTTACCGAACTTAGTGATGGGTGGAATCCGTAGGGACCTAAGAGCTTTGACGTTGGCAAAGATGGTAGCATTTATGTTCTGGATCAGTTGGGTGCTAAGGTTTTAAAATATGACAAAGAGGGGAGATGGATATCAACTTTCGATGTACGTGGAAAGAGGGAGCTATCCGGGCCGAGTGGGCGATTCGGCGAGATGGCGGTTGACAACTGGGGGAACTTCTACGTGATTCATGGCAATATTGGAAAGTTCTCACCCAGGGGTGAATTACTTCTGAGCATGCCACCTGTCGTTGTTGTGGATGGAATCCCTGGAAGACACGTGGTGTACGGGCTTGCTCTGACTGATAAAAGTGGCAGATTATATAATTTTGGAAGCAAACATATAGGTGGGATAGTTGTCTATGGTCTGGATGGTAAGATTCAAGATATAATACACAGGGGTGAACATCAATACCAGGATATTGGTGTAGTTCAGAAGGAGTCCGGTGACGATGTCTACTTCAGAGTGGGCAAGTATCTTATGAAAACTAACCTGGAGGACTATATTCAAGGTGAAAGAATAGATACGGTGGCAATACTGCCGGATTGGATAAGATTGAGAAAATTCGCCGATGACAAGGTTAGAGAGGAAGGCTGGGTAGAGTTTCCGTACGTCTTAATAGGTTTTGACAATCACAACAGCTTCTACTTCCACCAGTAAGAACCCTGGTATTGCTCCCGGTCCCATCCCGTCTGTTTATTCCATCGCATAAACAAGTTTCGACTTGAAGAAGGGAAGTTGGTGGAACTTGGAGAAGTAGTGATGCGATTCAAAAAGGGTACAGAAGAATGCTCTGACAAAGAGCTTTGGTTGTTTCGTAAACAGTTTGTCGTTTCCGGTGACGGCACCATATACTTCCTGCACGGTACAGTTGACAAAATAAAGATTAGTAAGATAATAATGGACTAGTCCGTAGGTCAAGCATGGCGAAGCCTGCCTGACAATAATCTTACAAGCCGATTTTCTCTTTGATGCCCGGAAGATTTATTCCGAAAAAGTAATAGCCGGAATCATCTTTGACGGTGAGATTTTTCCCCACCCCTATTTGAAAAAGATCATCCGGAAAGGTTAAGACAAAACCCAAGCCTATCTCGATCTTTTGATCTGGATCAAAATCGAGAAAGGAAAAATTCGCGCCGAAACCAAGCTTATTCAATAAATTCTTTTCCCACTTAATGTATCTGATGGTGTAGCTGATTCCTGCGCCCAAGCCTCCGGGGTGATCTCCGGCTCTTTGCACGGAAAGAATGGGAAAGGAGATGTTTCCGCCAAGTCCGTGCTTTTTTACTTGAATGTATCTTTCAAAAACATAGGCGTAGTTTATATCATCATAAATTTTAAGATGTAGTTCATCCCCGGGTTCGATAGCCCATTTCTGTAAATTTATATAAGTTGCTTTGAGAGGAATGTCACTTTTCGGATCGTGGTCTTTAGCGTCATACGTGATGGTGCCGGAATCGGTCAGGTAGGAGTATGTTGGCAGGGGGATCTCAAATTTTCCTCCATTTTTTCTTATTACCTCAACTTTCATCTTCACTCTGGTTTGCCCAACCAGAAGAGAGTCCACAAACTCAATGATAATAGAACTTCGATAGTCGACTGAGTTTCCTCTGTAGATTGTAAAGAACTGATCATCATAGGTGCGCTCCATAAGTTTGATGAAATTTCCCGTCTTTGTCTCTGCGTTTGTTTTAGGGCAGAGGAATATGGAAAGAAGAAGAGGAATGCTGATAAGAAATTTTGGTTTCAAAGTAACCTCCAAAATTTTGTAGCAAGTTTTTTTGAAAGTAAAGTTCACATCCACAGTTTGTCAAGCTATTTGTTGGTGGTCTGAAGAAAATTAATTCATAAAGTTGCACTGGAGTGTAAAGCTTTAGCTTTACCAGTCAACAGGCTATATGAGATAATAAACCATCCTATTCCATTGGAACGGGAATTTATCCCGTCCCAAGATAGATGTTTTTGGCAAAGTCTTTGATGCATCATTCCCCATTCCCAAAGCATAAAAAAAGTTTTTATATGGTTCACCTTAAAGGTAAATACTCCAGGTTTTCCTCTTCCAACAGCCTCCTGAAGGACCTCTTAAAAATATCTTGACCCAACTTTTGTTCTTGATATATTCGAATCAGATAAGTTTTAAAGGAGCTTCAAGGATAATGTATAATTCCGAACTATGACAGATTTTTGACAGGAGGAAGCATGTATTATGATAACGTCACTGATTTGGTGGGAAACACCCCCTTGGTGAAATTGAAGCGGGTGACCAAAGGGATCAAAGCGCAGCTGTTAGCCAAGCTGGAGTTTTTCAATCCGGGCGGGAGCGTGAAGGATCGCATGGCTTTTTATATGTTGAAGGAGGAGGAGCGGGAGGGGAGGCTCAAAAAAGGAGGCACCATCGTGGAAGCCACCTCCGGAAATACCGGAGTGGGAATCGCCATGTATGCGGCATCCAAAGGATACAAAGCCATCTTCACCATCCCTGATAAGATGAGCCAGGAGAAGATAAATCTGCTGAAAGCGTTCGGCGCTGAGGTGATTGTTACCCCCACCGACGTTCCTCCAGACTCACCAGAAAGCTATTATGAGGTTGCCAGAAAGATTCATGCCCAAACCCCCAATAGTGTCATTCTGGAACAGTACTTCAATGAGAAAAATCCTGAGGCACATTATAAAACCACCGGACCGGAGATCTGGGAGCAGACCCAAGGCAAGCTGGATTGTGTAGTGATCGGCATCGGCACCGGAGGGACCATGTCCGGGGCGGCGAAATACCTTAAAGAGAAAAATCCCAATATTAAGGCGATCGGAGTGGATCCAATTGGCTCGGTGTTTCACGATTATTTTAAAACCAAAAAGTTGATTGAACCTCATACTTACTTGGTGGAAGGGATAGGGGAGGACATGCTCTGTCCCACCATGCATTTTGAGGTGATGGACGATGTGATTCAGGTGACAGACAAAGATTGTTTTCTTATGGCAAGAAGGCTTGCCAAAGAAGAGGGTATCTTCGCTGGAGGGTCAAGTGGGGGAGCGGTCTGGGCAAGTTTGAAAGTAGCTGAGAATTTAAGTGAGGATAAGACCGTTGTCGTTATCCTGCCAGATGCCGGAGCACGATATCTAAGCAAGATATTTAACGATGAGTGGATGAAGGAGAAGGGATTTTTGCCTTAGGCGTTGGCTAAGAATGGCCTGTCGGTGACTGTGACGAAGCGAATTACAGCAACGGCGCTTGGTTCTAACTTATGTATGGAAAAATAGAATGATAGACACTGCACAGTTCTCTAAAGAGGAACTGGAGCTAATAGAGCTGTTTCAAAACCGAATCAAGGAGCTCCAAAACACGAAAATCATGCGGGGTGGTACAAATCTCAATTTCGATTTCTATGATGACCTCACCATGGCTCAGAAGCCAGAGAGCCTCGAGAAAGAAGAGCTAATCAAATCGTTCCTGATGTCGTTCCGCTATTTCTACCTTAACAAAGAGCCCACCAATTTTGGGTATTTCCACAACAGAATTTTTCAAAAGGTGCGTGATCCTAAGGAACGCGAAACCTTAAGTGAGCTGCGAAAGCGCTTCAAGCAGGTACTCCGTACGTCTGGAGGTTTGGCTTACTACTACAAGGGCGAGAGGGTTACCCCAGAAAAGATGATCGGTTTATGGTTTACCGGACATTACTTCCACTCAGATACTGACGCAAGATCAGAGCTGGACAATTGGCTCAAAAGAGCTGGTGGAATATTTCAATTCCTGTTCTTAGATGCTCTCAAAGAGTTGGCGGCAATCTTGATTTATTACAGCAAAATTCTTAATCTAATCATAGAACCTGGGAGTCGTGCCACCTAACTTGTATACTAGCCATTTTTTAGCTTATGCTGGACACAGGAGGAGATCTAAACTCTTGTGCCAACCGCCAGTCTATATGAAGTTTGGCGGTTTTTTGTTTGACAATGGGTTTGTAGTTTTTTATCTTTGTGAAAAGTTTCTCAAACTTTCGGAGGTCTGATATGGACATAATTGTTTGCATGAAGCAGGTGCCCGACACCGAATCCAGAATAAAGGTAAACCCGGAAGGGACCGGCATCGTCACCGAAGGGATCAAATATGTGATGAATCCCTATGATGAGTATGCGGTGGAGGAAGCTTTGAAGATCAAGGAAAAATTTGGAGGCACGGTTACCATCGTCTGCTTGGGCCCTGATCGGGCAACAGAAGCCATTAGGACTGCTTTGGCCATGGGAACAGATGAGGCTGTGCACTTAAACGACCCCGCTTTTGAGGGCTCGGATAGTTTCACCTCCGCCAAAATCTTAGCTGGTGCGATGAAGGATATGAAATATGATCTGATCCTGACTGGTAAGCAGGCGGTGGATTTCGATTGCTCACAGGTGTTTGGCTGTCTGGCTGAGCTTCTGGATCTTCCCTATGTATCAGTGGTTGTGGGGTTGGAAATATCCTCAGACGGAAAAACCACCACCGCCAGAAGGGAGACAGAAGGAGGGATGGAGGAGGTTATCGAAACCCCATTGCCTGCGGTAATAGCGGCTCAGAAGGGCTTGAATGAGCCCAGATATGCCTCCTTGCCCGGCATCATGAAGGCGAAGAAGAAAGAAATCAAGAAAATCGATTCAGCAGCTTTGGGACTCAATGCTGATGAGGTGGGAGAAAAAGGGTCCAAGTTGAAGACGAAAAATTTCAGGCTTCCACCGGAAAGGCAGGCAGGCAAGAAGATCGAGGGAGAGCCAGCTGAAACGGCTGCAGAGTTGGCAAAACTGCTGCGAGAGGAAGCCAAGCTGATCTAATCCCAAATTGAAAAGGTTTTATAGAAAGGACAATACATGTCAAACAATGTATGGATAATAGCTGAGCAGAAAGAGGGAAAGCTGAAGAAAGTCTCTTTCGAGCTTTTAGGCATAGGAAAGAAGCTGGCAGAAAAGACCGGCGGATCGTTATCTGCCCTGCTTTTAGGTCAACAGATAGATAAGCTAACAGAAAAGTTGGATGGTTACGGTGCCAGCAAGATATTTGTCTGCGATTCCGAAATTTTGGCAAACTACTCTAATGAAGGTTATACAAAAGCGATTGTGGATCTGGTAAAAGCACACAATCCAGCAATACTCTTGGGAGGTGCCACAGCTTCGGGTAGAGATCTTTTTCCGCGTGTAGCGGCACGACTTGAAACCGGACTGGCTTCAGATTGCGTGGGTCTGGAGATCAACAATGAAGGACTTCTGGTGGCAGAAAGACCCTTGTTTGCCGGAAAGGTTTTGGTGGACACCCTCATCCCTGAAGCCAGACCCCAGATGGCTTGCCTGAGACCGAATGTTCTGCCAGTGCCAGAGAGGGGTTCAGAAAAGGCTGAGATTGAAAAAGTGGCGGTGGAACTTCAACCACAGGATTTAAAAGCGACAATCAAAGAGATGGTCAAGACGGCTGGAGAGAAAATCGATTTGACCGAAGCTTCGGTTATCGTCTCCGGAGGTCGGGGCATGGCGAGCAAAGAGAACTTTAAGATCTTAGAGGAGTTGGCTGCCGCCTTTGGAGAAGGTGCGGCAGTTGGAGCCTCCCGGTCTGCAGTCGATTCCGATTTTGCTCCCCATGATACCCAGGTAGGGCAGACAGGCAAGGTGGTCAATCCCAACCTCTATATCGCTTGTGGAATATCCGGCTCCATTCAGCACTTGGCAGGAATGCGAACCTCCAAATACATCGTAGCCATAAACAAAGACCCAGAAGCCCCCATTTTCCAGGTGGCAGACTACGGAATAGTGGATGATCTCTTCAAAATCGTTCCGCTATTTACCGAAGAAGTGAAAAAATTGAAAGCTCAGGATTAAAGCATTTAATGCTTAAAGTTCAAAGTTGAAAGTCTAAAGATGGAAATCACGCGAGAGATTTTCTGGAACGTGGGACATTGGGTGCGCTGGCCTGTTTATGGCTTTGGTTTAATCGTCATTATAATCTTCATCTTTGGTCTGGTCAAAAGAATCCGGCTCTGGCGCATAGGCAAACCGGAAAACAGGCTCGACAACATACCCAGAAGGATAGGAGCACTTCTTTCATTTGGACTGTTTCATAGACGAATTCTCAAAGAGCCATACCCGGGAATAACGCATCTGTGCTTGTTCTGGGGATTTCTCATCCTCCTTTTGGGCACCATTCTGATCTTTATACAGGAGGATCTCACCAAACTGATTTTTGGTAAGGTCTTCATTCAGGGCAACTTCTATCTTTTCTTCTCCTTGGTTTTGGATTTGTTCGGATTGTTAGCCATAATCGGCGTGATTCTGCTGGCCTTTCGCCGGTACGTTCTTAAACCGGATAGACTGGATAACAAGCCGGAGGATCTTATCGGTTTGATTTTGATTTTTCTGGTTCTTCTCACCGGCTTTTTCAACGAAGGTCTTCGGATTGCCATCACCAGACCTGATTTCGAGAAATATTCATTTGTGGGCTGGGAGATAAGTAAATTGTTTGCATCACCGGAAAGAAGCATGGCCTCTTTAGGTGGACTTCACGCCACCTTTTGGTGGATACACTTGCTTTTGGCTTTTGGTTTCATCGGATATGTTGCCTATTCCAGACTTCTTCATCTGATCACCTCCCCTTTAAATCAATTTTTCATATCCTTTGCTCCTTCGGGAGAGGTCAAACCAATACCGGATATTGAGAATCAAGAGACTTTCGGGGTGAGTAAATTGCAAGACTTTACCTGGAAGCAACTGCTTGATGCAGATGCCTGCACCCGCTGTGGCAGATGTCAGGACAACTGCCCGGCCCATCTTTCCGAAAAACCTCTTTCTCCCAAAAAGGTCATTCAGGATTTGAAAAATTATCTAACCAGTCAGGGGAAGAATTTGGGTAAGGGGGAGGATGCTGAAGAACAGACTCCACCCATTTCCGGCAACGTAATCTCCGAAGATGAGCTCTGGGCTTGTACCACCTGTGGTGCTTGTCAGCAAGCCTGTCCGGTCTTTGTGGAGGTGATCGACAAGGTGGTGGATTTGAGACGTTATCTGGTTTTGATGGAAAGCAAGTTTTCTCCGGAGGTTAAGCTTTTCTTCAAGAACATGGAGACCAATTATAATCCCTGGACCATAGGCTTTGCCACCCGGGCCGATTGGGCAAAGGATCTTGACCTGAATATTCTGTCGGAAAAAAGCGACGTGGATTATCTTCTCTTTGTCGGATGTGCTGGCTCCTTTGATGAGCGCAACAAAAAGGTGACCCGAAGCCTGGTGGGGCTTCTGCAAAAAGCAGGCGTAAGTTTCGGGATACTGGGAGCAGAAGAGATGTGTTGTGGAGAGACTGTTCGCCGAATAGGAAATGAATATCTGGCTCAGATTCTCATGCAGCAAAACATCGAACTTTTCACCAAATACGGGATAAAGAAAATCATCACCTTCTGTCCGCATTGTTTCAATACATTCAAGAACGAATATCATCAATTTGACGGAAATTATCAGGTTTTCCATCATACTGAATTTCTCTGGAACCTGTTCAAAGAAGGAAAATTGAGGTGGAAAACCGGCGTGGAGATGACAGCGGTATATCATGATTCTTGCTATCTGGGACGACATAATAACATCTATGATGCACCCAGAAGGCTTTTGGCTTCCATTCAGAATACCAGATTGGTGGAGATGGAGCAAACCAGAGAAAAAAGCTTCTGCTGTGGTGCGGGAGGGGGAAGGATGTGGATGGAGGAGACTTTAGGCACAAGGATAAATCATATGCGAATAGATCAAGCCGCCTCCTGTGATGCCTCGGTGGTGGCAACTGCCTGCCCCTACTGCCTGACCATGCTGGAGGATGGAATCAAAGAGAAGGAGATGGAAAATCTTTTGACTGTTTTTGATTTGGCCGAGCTCCTCGAAAAGGCAAGCTGATTTTAAGCAAAAGTTCAAGCGAAGTTCTACCTGCCATAAATTATATAGAAACCTCCTGGATTAAACTCCCACCATAAATCTTGCATAAAGAACAACTTCCAATCTCCTTGACTTTTCTGAAAGTTTAGCTATTTTAGAGCAAGAGTATGATAACCAGGATGAGTAAAGATTCAGAATAAAGGAGACCAGACAAGTCCAATAAATCAAACTGAAGTTCGGTATTCTTTAAAGTAATCAATATATTTTACCATAAAGTGAGAAGAACTTTCCCCCGGGAGGTGAATTTATGGAACAAGAGGTTAAGATAACCAAAGATATGACCTTTGGTGAGGTATTGAAAAGGCACCCGGAGACGGTGAAAACCTTCTTCCAGTATGGAATGCACTGTTTTGGCTGTCATCTTGCAGTGGATGAGACCATTGAACAGGGGGCAATGGCGCATGGGGTGGAGATCGATAAGTTAATCGATGATCTTAATAAGACCGTAGCTCCCTCTCCTGAAGAAGCAAAGGAAACTTCGTCGGATGAAAAAAAGGCAGAGTCATAAATATTCTTCATCTGCAGTTCTAAAAAGAAAGAGTCGTCTCCTAAACTCCAGGAGCCATTTTCTTTTTGTATCATGATTTTTCCTGGATCGAAACTTATATCTCGGGGCAAATCTTGAGTTGAAATCCGATTTTTCCGGATGGGGATTTGAGTGTGACTGAAGCCAAATCTGAAAAGCTGGTGAACGATATTCTGAAGCTCAAAGAAGAGCGCAAAGCTATCGTTCTGGCTCATAATTATCAGATAGGAGAGGTGCAGGACATCGCCGAGTTTGTGGGTGATTCCCTTGGATTGAGCCAGCAAGCCGCCAAGACCGACGCAGAGGTGATCGTCTTCTGCGGAGTTCATTTCATGGCGGAAACTGCCAAAATTCTTTCACCCAACAAGACCGTTTTGATGCCCGATTTAAACGCCGGCTGTGCCATGGCTAACATGATTACCCCCAGGCAACTGAAGGAGATGAAAAAGAAACATCCAGAGGCGGTAGTGGTTACCTACGTCAATACCACCGCAGAGATAAAGGCAGAGTCCGACTACTGCTGTACCTCCGCCAATGCAGTGAAGGTGGTTCAATCCATACCTCAAGAAAAAGAAATTCTGTTTATTCCGGACAAATATCTGGGAGACTTTGCCTCCAGGCAAGCCAATCGAAAGATGATATTGTGGGAGGGTTATTGTCCCACCCACAGGCGCATTTTAGCCGAGGATATTTTGAAAAAGAAGGCTCAATATCCCAAAGCTGAGGTGCTGGTGCATCCCGAGTGTACCCCGGACGTGATTGCCATGGCAGATAAGGTTCTCTCCACCTCTGGAATCTGCAGATATGCCAAAGAATCAAATTCAGGGGAGTTCATCATCGGAACGGAGATTGGTATACTTCACAGATTGCAAAAAGAGAATCCGCAAAAAAAATTCTACCCGGCCAGCAATCTGGCAGACTGTTCCAACATGAAGCTGAATAATTTAGAGAAAATTTTGTGGTCTTTAGAAGATATGCTTTACCCGGTCGAAGTCCCACCTGACATTGCCAGGCGAGCAAAAAGATCCATCGACAGAATGCTGGAGATAGTCTGAGTCGATTCCGGTTATATCCGACCATATCGTCATCTGGAGATTCGCCAACGGTAACCGAGCCTCAGTTTTCCTCTAGAAAATAGGAAAATAATCATGCCCGAATTGCCTGAGGTTGAGACCATAGCCAAGGGACTGCACCAGGCTATTGCGGGAAAAAGAATAAAAGAAGTTAAAGCGATTTTTCCTGGGATAGTAAGGCAGAATTTTCGCATCTTCAAGAAGACGATCATTCAAAAAGAGATCAAAGGGGTTAGAAGAAGGGGAAAGTATCTGCTTATAGATTTGTCTGAAGGGAAAACAATTTTGACTCATCTGGGCATGACCGGAGGGTTTCTTTTTATCAACCTACCAAACTCACCGCCTAAGGTATCAGTTCGGCGCCCACCTCAATCAAGGCTTAACAGTAAACACGATCATCTGATCTTTAGATTTTGTGAGTCAAATGCTGGACTTTGCTATAACGACCAGAGAAAATTTGGCAAGATAAAAGTTTTCAATACCACAGAGGAAAAGAATATTCCTGAATTGAAAAAGTTGGGTCTGGAGGCGCTTGAAATCTCGTCTTCTGAATTCATCCGCATTTTCAAAAACAGGAAAGGTAGAATCAAATCTGCACTATTGAATCAGCAAATCATCGCTGGTCTGGGCAATATCTATACAGATGAGTCACTCTTTGAGGCAAACATACATCCTGCCCAAAAAATGAATTTGCTGAAAGCAAGTAAATTGAAAGACCTACACAAAGCCATAAGAAAGGTATTGAATAAGGCTATTAAAGCCGGAGGATCATCTATCGAAAACTACTCAGACATTGATGGCAGGATGGGCAGATTTCAATTACACCACAAAGTTTACGGCAGGGAAGGGGAATTTTGTAAAAGATGTGGAAGAAAAATCAAAAGGATAAAGATCAACCAGAGATCGAGCTACTTCTGCCCTAAATGCCAACCATTGAAAGACGCGTAGGCAAGCCTTTAGGGCTTGCAAGCCAAGGCATGAAGCCTTGGCTACGCGAAAAACCATTTATTCTGTTCTGTCAGGTCTTTCCCGCCTTTGCGGGTGTGACCTGACAGCACTAGGTCGGGAGCCCCGTGATCCTGACACTATTCATTTCTCAGCTGCGCAGGGCACCTCCCCTCCGACACTTTTTTCATGAATCACGCGTAGGCAAGCCTTTAGGGCTTGCAAGCCAAGGCATGAAGCCTTGGCTACGCGAAAAACCATTTATTCTGTTCTGCCAGGTCTTTCCCGCCTTTGCGGGTGTAACCTGACAGAAGAATGCAGATCTACGCCCCATTTCCCCACGTGAGCTTGCTCGTCATCATTCTACGGCCTCAAGTTGAAAATACCACCAAAGGCAGGTCCGCCTGCGGCGGAAAGACTACGGTTATCCACCCAAGATTCCGAAGTTATTTCCTTGACTTCGGAAGCACTGGACGCCATATTGTTTCTTGTTAAAAGAGGGTGTCTATGCAGGAGGCAAATCTGGGCATGTCGGATCAGAGTTTCGAGTTTGTCGGACATTATCCGGGTGCCCTAGCCCCAGAAGAGGTGCCTTTTTCGCAGGTGTCTTATACGGCGCTCAAAGCCATGTTTGGAGTGTTATACGGATCAATATAAACATAGTTATACGCCATCGATAATTTGAGTATCCGGCATTCAATTTTTCAAACGCTTCATAAAATTGATTCTTTTAAAGAAAATATTTCACTTTAAATTTGTTATTGATTTCAGAGAAGATCTTTTTTTATTCTTTCGTTCTAAAATATAGCTGAGTAATTTCTGTCCATATGTTTTTTTTGAATTCTTATTTTAACATGTTGTTCTCCAAAAAAAGGAGAAAAATTATGTGTCGAAAATCTCTAGCCTTCATGCTATTATCTTTCTGTATTTCCGTGCTTTTTATTGATCAATCTTACGCTCAGGATCCAGAGAGTAAATCCACTTTGAACACCAATGATAGTTTGCAGACAAAAAATAAAAATTTCTATATTATACCTTATTTAGGTTCGTCCACTCTTGTCGGTAACTTTGGGATAGAGTTTCAATATAAAAACTACGGTTATAATATTGGTCTTTTAAAAAGTATAGATGTAGTTGCCATTGATAACATTTTATGCGGAGGTATAAGGTATTATTTCAAACCACACCGTCACTCATGGGTAATTGGTGTAGGCGGTGGTGTTGTCTTGGATGACCTGAAACCCGATGACAACCTTTGTGGTTATTGGAGTGGAGATAAACCAGACGACTGGGTTTGTGAAACAGGGATTGTAATAGATAAGTATATAGGTATTATGATAGGTTATCGATGGATATGGTGGAATAAATTACGTCTGAATGTTGGAGCCGGACCAAATTATATTAAATGGAAAAGAATAAAAGAGGGCAACAAACAAACATATTTGCCAATGTTAGAGTTGGTGGTAGGTTACTCCTTTTAAAAGAAATAATCATTTGAATGGCGTCTAACAACGGCTTCAACTCGGACCAAGCACGCATCCGGTTTCTTTGTTTCCGTCAGATGTTTAAGCGTGCTTGTCCGGTTAGGCCTGTCCGTTAGGTGCATAGTAGACGGTTCATGTTCCGTCAGACCCCGCCCGCCACTGGCGGGTGTTGGCCTGTGGGCGTGACCTGACGGTGGGTGGCCCGGTCTGCTTGCCAGACCGGGTATATCCCGCGCTTTAGTGATGCAACGAAAACGCTCAGCAGATGCAATAGATGGGTTCAAAGAACAGAATCTCAAGCAGACCATTCTACAGCGGATTTGCATGGGCTTATGACCTCATTATTGCAGGGCCTGTTTCAAGCCGATGCGATTTTGTGGAGAGTATGGCAGCCCAACGACGAGTCTTGCCCGGCTCCAGAATCCTGGACGCTGGGTGCGGCACAGGCAGCTATTCTGTCGAGCTGGCTAAGAGAGGATATGCTGTTGCTGGCATCGATTCTTCAGCAGAGCTTGCTTCTTTGGCAAGGGCCAAGGCAAAACAAGCTGTGGTGCAGGTGACCTTTCAAAAGGGCGACATCTTGGAGCTCCCATCCCGACCGAGTTACCATGGTATACTGTGTCGTGGTGTCCTCAACGACATCATTGATGGTCCAGGTCGTCAAAAGGCGTTCATCTCTTTTGCTCGGGCACTGCGCAAACAAGGGATTCTGATTTTGGATGTCAGAGAATGGACTAACTCTGCACTCCGAAAGCAAAGAGAGCCTGTCTTCGAAAGAGTGGTTGAGAATGATCGTGGAACACTCATTTTTCGCGCTGTGACCCGGTTGGAGTACGAAACAAAAAAGCTTTGGGTTGCAGAGAGCTATATTCTGAAACGAGACGATGAAGTCAAAACCCTAACAGAATACGACTTTGTGATGCAATGTTGGACACGGGATGAGCTGCACAATAGTCTGATCAATGCAGGATTTGGTTCTGTCGCTTACTTTGGAGACTATGACTCCAGCAGTCCCATAGGTTCCACTGACCGCATTGTCGCTGTCGCTTCACTTGAACGCTGAGATTATGCCAGGGCGGGTGGCTCACAGCTCTGCTGTGAGATAGTTGGCTAAAGT
>Ga0209635_10002923_pt1 | contig 13211 bp, 14 predicted proteins | sample DeeMarSWOR230_32_FD_187463 | JGI IMG/M metagenome (GOLD analysis project Ga0209635, IMG submission 187463) | Marine sediment microbial communities from White Oak River estuary, North Carolina - WOR-2-30_32 (SPAdes) (version 2) | ecosystem: Environmental > Aquatic > Marine > Intertidal zone >...
TAAAGATCAAAAAGGAACATATTCATATTAAAAAAAGAATTGGAAAATCAAGTTATTTGTTTATTTTCTGTGTGGATGCGTCAGGTTCTATGGGTGTTAGTGAAAGAATGAAAGCGGTTAAAGGAGTAATTTTTTCTATACTTCAATCTAACTATATATATCGAGATAAAGTCTCATTAGTCGTGTTTCGTAAAGAGAATGCAGAAGTGATTTTACCTCCTACTCGAAGCACAGATTTAGCATATAAATTATTAAAAGAAATACCAACCGGGGGTACTACACCACTAATTAAAGGGTTAATACAATCATTAGATATTGCTCTTGAGGAGAAAAGAAAAAAAACAGGATACATACCTTTAATTATTCTTATTTCTGATGCAAGAGGAAATGTATTTTATAATGATGCTATTGACGATATACTAAAAACCGGTGAAGAAATTTCTAAAAATCAAATCGATATGATTATAATTGACACAGAAGGCTCAAATGTTAAATTAAAGATAAATAAAAAATTATCTGACTCATCAAATGCGAAGTATTATCATATTGACACCATTAATAAAGAAAATGTAAATGAAATTTTGAAAACAGAAGGAATTATAGAAAATCTTTGATTGTGAATATTACTAATGAATCAAAATACTGATAATCGAAACAATATACCTAAAATAACCTTAATTACGGCTTCTGTTTTTCTTAAATGGTTAACTGAAGGTATTAATGATATTTATAGTAAGTTTGGAAAGATATTTCATTTTCAAATTTATTTTCTTAATGATTTAGATTCAGGAAAAATATCAAAAGAGGTAATTCAAGAAGCGATTTATGAATCTAAAATTCTATTAATTGATATCCGAGGAAATTCTCCTACAGTTGAACTCCTAGTACAAACTTATGAAGAAATGGAAAAAAATCAACCAGAATTATTTGAAACAAAGGAAATAATTGCATTAGTGGGAGGAAATAGTGAGATACGAGGTTTAACAAAAATGGGGCCTTTTCAAGCCCGCAAGATACCCTCCCCTCAAAGTAAAGGTTATAATATCGATGAAATCCCAGATTTAACGAAAGCGGTAAGATTTGGACAGAGGATGACAGATTTTTTAAAATTTTTAGGAAAAGTCTTTCCTTTTAAAACCTTAAGACATGCTCGCTATTGGGTTATTATGATGGATTACTGGGTTCATGGTTTAGGAGGGATTGCTGAGAATCATAAAAACATGCTTTTATTTCTTCTAAAGCATTATTTAGGATATAAAAATATCAAAGTTTCCAAACCTAAAAAAATTCCCTCTTTTGGCATTTATGATCCTCAATTGAATGAATATTTTGCCAATACTGAAGAATATTTCGAGATAAAACCAATAAACCATGATAAACAAACTATAGGAATATTTTTTTATGGGGGATTATACTTTGAACAATCTTTACCTATAGTAAAAGAATTTATGAAAAATTTCTTAGAATTTAATGTTCTACCTGTTTTTTCTGATGTTTTAACGAATATAGAAGCTCATGAACAGTTATTTTTCAAAGATGGTGTAAAAATAGTAAGTGCTATTATTAATCTTCAATATTTTCAATTAAATGGCGGACCATTTGGTGGAGACGGCTCCATAACTAAAGCATTATTTAAAAGATTAGATATCCCACAATTTAACCCAATAATTCAATATGATATGGCTTTTGAAGAATATAGGAAATCAAATGAAGGGATTAACCCTATTAACCAAGTTATAGCAATTGTGATGCCCGAATTAGATGGGCGAATAGAAATGACTACCACGGGCTGTCTTAGAAATTTAGGATATTCTGATAAAATAAAATCCGATATTTTAGAAGTACAACCAATAGTAGAAAATGTTAAATTTTATGCTCAAAGGATTAAAAAATGGTTAAAGTTAAGGCTAAAAGATAATTCAGAGAAGAAATTAGCAATTATTATATATAATTATCCACCTGGTGAAGATAAAATAGGTAATGCTGCTTATTTAGATATTTCTGAGTCTGCTAAGAATTTGATTGAAGAGTTGAGTAAAGAAGGATATAATACAGAAAAGATTCCTGAAAGTAAGAATTTAATGGACTTATTTATTGATTTAGGGGTGGTAAATACACCAAAGTATATGAACCTTCAAAATTACAGAGGACATAAAATCTCTACAAAAGAATATATTAAATTTTTTAAGACTCTTCCTTCACATCTACAGGATGAAATCATTGAATATTGGGGAGTTCCACCTGGTAAGATTATGCTAACTAATTCACATCTAAAATTACCAATCCTTCAATTTGGTAATATATATCTTTGTTTACAACCCTCTAGAAGCAAAGTATCTGGAGATCCTAATGAATATCATAATAAGAACTTACCTCCTCATCATCAATATTTCGCTTTTTATCGTTATTTACAAGAAGTTTTAAAAATCGATGCTATGATTCATCTAGGGACTCATGGAACAGAAGAATTTCTTCCAGGTAAGGAATGTGCAGGATGGGTCTATGATTATAATTTAAACTTAATCAATGATATACCAAATATTTATTATTATCATATTACAAATACTAGTGAATCAGCTATCGCTAAAAGAAGAGGAAATGCAATTATTATTAATCATGCAGGACCCTCATTCAAAGATTCAGGATTATATCAAGAATTTGCCCAGTTAGAACTATTAATATCTGAATATCAAAATATAAGCTTATCAACAAGCCATCAAAACCAAAAAAACGCTAGACTTGATGATTTAGAAAAAGATATTCAACATTTAGCAAAAAACATGAATTTTGAGTATAAAAATATTGAAGAATTGGAAGACCAATTATATAGATATAAAGCTTCTGTAATACCTATGGGGTTGCATATTTTAGGAAAATCTTATTCTCCTCAACAAAAAAATGATCTAGTTCGAATGATTATATTACACTCTACTGAAAAACCTGATTTTATTGATATTCTTCTATCTTATTTCAAGAATAAAGAAAAAATTGAAGTAGAAAAATTAGAAAGTTATTTAAACACATTTTTTGAGAATTATGCACATAATGCGTCTATTGAAGAGATTCATCAAAATTTAGTGTCTGAATATAGTATAAATGAAGAAATAAATCAATTAACCATAAAATGGATAATAAATTTAATAAATAGAATTGAAAATTCTATGGAATTAGATAATATTATCCATGCTTTAGAAGGAGGATATATTGAACCGGGATTGGGAGGAGATCCAATCCGTTCTCCTCATATTTATCCAACTGGAAAAAACTCATATGGTTTTGATCCTCGTTTAATACCTAATTCTACTGCCATAAAACGAGGAAACGAAATAGCAGAAAAATTAATTCAAAATTACAAAGATGATAATAACGAGTGGCCTGAAACTGTTAGTGTAGTACTTTGGGCATTTGAAACAATGAAAACAGGGGGAGAAACTATTGGTCAAATTTTTAACTACTTAGGAGTTAAACCCCTTAAAAATAAATCTATTTGGACAACTGAATTAGAAATTATTCCTTTAGAAGAAATGAATCACCCTAGAATCAATGTGATTATTACTATTTGTGGAATCTTTCGAGATACTTTCCCTTACCATTTGGAATTAATTAATAAAGCAATTGAATTAGTAGCAGGACTGGATGAAGATATTGAAAATAATTTTGTGAAAAGATCAATATTAACATTGAAACAAAAAGGTTTAGAGAACGTTGAAGCACGTGTATTTGGTCCACCTCCCGGCAAATATAATACAAATTTAACAGAAATAATATCAGCTGGAAAATGGAAAGATGAGAAAGAATTAGCAGAGGATTATATAGGAAATATGAGTTTTGCATATATGAAGAATCAAAAAGTAAAACAATTAGTAAACAATTTTAAATTAAATATTCATGATATTAAATTAATGAGTCAAATAAGAGATTCGAGTGAATATTCAATAACAGACTTAGATCATTACTACGAGTTTACTGGAGGTTTAGCTCGTGCATACAAACAAATTAATGGAAATGATGCGAATGTTTATATAGCAGATTCTTCAACTAAAGTAATTAAAGTAAATACTATACAAGAAAGCATTACGGAAGGTGCAATCACTCGTTCTTTGAATCCTAAATGGATCAATGGTCTATTAAAGCATAAATATCATGGTGGCCAAAAAATAGCTGAAAGAATAGAAAATTTTCTTGGCTTATCTGCTACAACTCATGAAGTAGATAACTGGATATGGGATAAAGCATATAATCAATATATAGAAAACGAAGAACTGAGAGAAAAATTAAAGCAAAACAACAGATTTGCGATGATGGACATTATAAAAAATATGCTTCAAGCTAATAATAGAGGCTATTGGGATGCTAATGAGGAGCAAATAAATAATTTAAAAAAAATTTATCTTGAAATGGAAAACTGGGTAGAATTGACATACTAATTTTTTCCAGTTATCAGTTCATACTAAACGATAAAATTTTTCAGTATCAATAATACAAAATAAGGAAAAAAAAGTAATGCCACAAATTGTAAAGGGAGGAAAGTATGTGTTTGGATGGTCAAGGGTAGGAAATCAAGGTAAAATTAAAATTCCTCCCGAAGCTTTTAAAGAGTACAATTTATCACTTGATAAATCTGCCATCTTATTTTCAGGTAGTAAAACTTCAGGCGGATTTGGATTAAATTCTATGAGGATTTTAAGAAATTCAATTATGAATGAATTAATAGAAAAAAATAGTTCATTAGTTAATTATAAAATGCCTGAGGGTGAAATTATTGAATTCAAAAATAAAAAATATTGTTGGTTAAAAATCCACGAAGATAAAAGTGTAATTCTACCAGAAAGAACTTTAAATGCTTTTGAAATTAATAAAAATGATATTTTACTTTCTGGAAGAGGTAGTCATTTGGCGATCGGATTTATCGCTAAAGGGCCGATATTTGAGGAAGCTAAAAAACATCCTGAAATTGAAATTTTTGAATGAACATAATCAAAATGTTTAAATAGTATGATTCGTATGATCATATTAATATGATCATACTAAAATGATCATATCAATATGAATTCTAAAAGGTGATTAAAATAACTGAATTTCCTGGTAAAAAAGGAAACTACTTTTTTGGCTCAGTAAAGGTTGGTGAACGTGGTCAAATTGTTATTCCTCTTAAAGCAAGAGATATTTTTAAGATTGATGCTAAAGATAACATACATATATTTGGAGAATCAAATAAAGGATTAGGTCTCACCAAAATTTTAGAAATCGATAAAAATGAAATAGAAAAACATGAATATTATTTTGGCACTGCTAAAGTGAGCGAAAGAGGACAATTTGTTATTCCACTAGACGCTCGGGAGATTTTTAAAATTAATCCTGGAGATTTAATTCTTGTATTTGGTGATATTAAAAAAGGACTTGGTCTGATGAAAGCTACAAAATTAAGCAATTTTGCCTCAAGACTATTTCAAACATTTGGAAGTAAATTAGGGGAAATTCAGGAAAATCATAAAGGTGATTTAAATGATGAAGAGTAAAATAAATTCAAATATAGATTTTAGGTGTATGTCTTTTTTCTTTAATATTCGAGATAAATTTCATCCTCCTATTAAAAAAATTAAAAATGCCAATATTAAACAAGGGGAAACAGTTTTAGATTATGGATGTGGTTCAGGAAGTTATTCTATACCTGCTGCTGAAATAATAGGACCAACGGGGAGACTTATAGCTGCGGATATTCATCCCTTAGCCTTGGAAAAGGTAAGAAAAAAGGTAAAAAAAATCGGGGTTAACAATATTGAAACAATTCAGACGGATTGCGATACTAAATTGGATGATGAAAGTGTTGATAAAATAATTTGTTTTGATGTACTCCATGGCATTTCTAATAAAGATGATATTATTAAAGAATTTCACCGAGTTTTAAAGTCAGATTCGATACTTAGTTTTGATGATCATCATTATACTGAAGATCAAATAATTGATTTCATTACTTCAAAAGGACTCTTTAAATTAGCTTCTATAAACGATAAACAGTATAATTTTATCAAAGTTTAAAAGATATAAAATTTGAGAAATCCCCAAACATCGAAGTTTTTAATAAGATAATGTCAAATCATTTTTTTTTCTATTTTTCTATAATTCAAAACAGTCCCATCTTCAATCCAACTCCAATGAAACATTGGACGTTTAAATTGCTCAACTAATGTAAATCCTGTCTTTTCTATTAACTCTTGGACTATATTCAATTTGATTCCATAAGAACCTATATGAGTTGCAAAATAAGAGAGAATACCATGATTTATTTTTAAAATTCTATATATTTCATTCAATAACTTGACTTGATCGTCCTTATCAAGTAAATGATAAACATCATACATCAAGACTACATCAATAGAATTAGAATTCAAAGGAATCGATATCTCTTTTGAAGTTTTTATGATTTCAATATTAGTAATATTCTGATTTTTAATTTTATCAGATAATTCCTCTAAGGGATCCTCATCATAATCAAGAGCATAAATTTTACCTTTACTTCCAACAATTTTTGAAGCAATTACTGAATATACACCTGATCCACATCCAAAATCTAATAGATATTGCCCACTTTTTATACCATAACCTCTAAGTATACTTTCTCCCTTTGAATTTAGCCATTCTTTCATGACAATTTCTACTTTTATGCTTATTTAAAAAGTTTTTCTTAAATTTTTAGATCAAAAAAGAATTATGAAAAGTAAAATAAAAATGCTTATGAGTTTTGGTTCAACACATTTTTAACTATAAATCATAATCAAGAGAAAAAGTTTGCTTAACCCATTTCTCAATATCTTTCTTTGAGTTAGTTTCGGGTTGTGCACCTTTATAAAGATCATTTTTCCTTTGTTCCTCCATCAGTTTTGAGAGATCTTTCAAATTGATGATTTCTCCATGTTTAAGTTCTATTTCAACAACTGTTTTAAAAGCCATTGGTCTCTGAAAACCCATGTGGACATACATGGATTGGATAAAGTCTTTCGCAAGAAGAATCTTTCCAGTAAAATTTGTTTTAAGATTTAAATTTTTATAGTGATATTTGAACAGATCATTTCCTTGTTGAGGTTTAATACTATTGATTTCTGGAGGATCATCAACATTTACTAGCATTTCATCAATGATTAAGCATTTGTTTGTAAAAACATATTTCATAACATAACCCCGCCAACAAGCTGTGCAAGTAAAATATGGTGATATTCCTAAATCCTCAGTTTTAGTTAACCCTTGACCCTTTAAACCAACTAAAGAAAACTTTTCTCCGTCTAAAATAAACTCATCAGGTATTTGTGCTGTTAAAATAAAAACCTCTTGAAATATTATTTTAGATACCAATTTTAAGGAACATATCAATAAGGATTTGAAATTTCCCTAGTGATCCCCAGATTATATAGATCTTGTTATCAATTGGGATTGATACTAGTTTAGCTGCAATAATCCAATTATCCCCCAGAGAATTTGCGGTTTCACTACCTTTTTTAAATCTCACACATATTTCTGATCCAACATAATTTTGGATATCAATTTCCTTTACTTTTACATCTGCTAAATCTTTTAACTTCCCAATTTCCTTACGCTCATTAATTATAGTTTCCAACTTCTTAGAATAGATTCTTAATTTTACCTTATCTAAATTTTCTTCTCCTTTAATCATTCTATCATATTCATAAATCACAATTCCGAAATCTTTCTCATTTCCAATAATTTCTTGAATATCTAAATCAAATTGACTTTTTTGGTCCTTTTCTGCATCTGATATTATTTTCCATCCATTTTCTAAGTTTTCTGTAATAACTAACTTCAAACCTTCTAAAACTTTAATCTCTTCTTTCTTTTCTCTTATAAGGTTATCTAATAAATCGGTTAGAGGTCTTGCGGTATAATATTGTGCACCTGTTGGAGTTTTTGCTAACTTATCAACCCAATCCTTTTCAATTAGTCTATCAATAATTCTATAAATATGAGTTCTCTTCAAATCCAATTCCTTATCTAAATTTCCAACTTTTTCGCCCTTTTCTCCTTTTCTTAAAAGGGCTAAATATACCTTAGCATCATCCTCACTTAATCCGACTCTATAAAAACCTAATTTTTCAAGAACTCGTGAAGTTTCTGAAATTACTTTAGGAGTTAATTCACTAATTTCATCTTTTTTTTCTATTGAAATATCTTCAGTAATATAGGGCTTTTTAGTACTAATTTCACTTAAGGTTCTAGCACTCTCCATAAGAATGGCATCCATGTTTCCATCTTGGGGCACTTTGCAAATTATTATTCTTTCATCATCCTTAAAACCCACAATTCCCTCTCCTTTTAACCTTGAGACAGCAATAAGCCTCTCATCAGTGTTTTGAAGAATAGTATATTTTTCATCAGATAAAGTAATATATCTAAATTCTTGAGAATTCCAGACAGAATTTAAATGGTTAATATCTCTATTAATATCCCAATCTTCTGTGCTATATACAATCTTTGTTCTATCTTCAATTACAACTATAGAAATTCTAGATATATCTTCTTTAATATTTCTTTCAATAGCAGATATAATTTTTTCCATACTAATCTTATCCATTTTTTCTTATTTTCTAAAAAAAAAAATTATTATATTATTTTTCACCAAATTTTTTCTTTAATTCTTCTAATACTTTATTATAATAACTCTGCTCCTTTGAATGCTGGAAGTCGGTGAAGTACTCTGGCATGATTAATTTTTTAGATTCAGATTTTAAATCTTCTTCTAAGCAAATTATTCCTTCTTCCAATATAATACAAGGTATTCCATCCACAATTTCTACTCTAACCATTCTCATCACTTCAATTTCTTTTTAAAAGCACCGATGAATAACTTGAGGACCTATTTCCTTGTAATCTCTTCTAGTAACCCACATTCTATTAAATGTTTTTAAGGAACTTAAAATAGATCCACCAATCCATACAGAATACATCCGTTCGGGAGGAGTAATTATTTTTACATCTATTGATCCAGGTACTTGTTCTTTAATTTCTCGAGTTAATCTCTCTTTAATACCTGGAAACATAGTAGAACCACCTGAAAGGACAATATTACTATAAAGATCTCTACGTAAATCCACATCACAATCAGAAATTGCTCCAACAACAACATCATCTAAGGGTGCTAATTCCTTTCCTACGACAGAAGGATTGAATAAGCATTCTGGAGCTAAAAACCTTTCAAGCCCAATTGTAATAGTTTCACCATCTGGAAGCATATAATTTTTTGACATCCCAGCTACTTTATTTGAGAGAATAATCTCTTTTTCAGGATCAATAGCTACATAGCATAATTTTTCTTTAATATCTCTTACAATCTCCTTTTCCGCTGAAGTATAAAAGGAATATCCGTTTTGACGTAATAATCTCTGTAAATATGTTGTAACATCCCTTCCAGCAAGATCAATTCGTTCTATCGCATGACTTAATGCAAATCCCTCAAAAATTGGCACTATATGTGCTACTCCATCCCCTATATCTACTACACAACCCGTAGTTCGACCTGAAGCATATAGTGATAATACTGCTTGTGTTGCTATATGAAGAGCAGGGACATTGAATGTTTCGAACATTAATTCAGCCATTTTTTCTCTATTTGACCTTGGATTTAAAGGAGCTTCTGTTAAAAGTACTGGAAATTCCGAAGGATCGATTCTAAGATCAGTATAAAACGTAAAATGATATATCCTTTCCATTGCAGGCCAGTCTTCAACGACTCCATGTTCAATGGGAAACTGTAAATTCATTATCCCTTTTAATTCCATAGCTTCTTCACCGATATACCATTCTCGACTGTAATCCTTTACATCAGGCATGATATTTCCATATTTTGGTTTTCCGATAACAGTAGGAAATACTGAACGTGGTTGATCTTCACCCCCAAATCCATTTTTTGATATTCCCGTCCCATTATCAATAACAATGGCTCTGTTATTTATAAAATCCCCGTTGACTGAAATTTTAAAACCACCTCTTTTTTATAATAATGTCTTATAATTAAAATGAAAATGATAATATTTAAATATTGTCACGATATGGTGACAACCATGTTATGAACTATAAACAATAAAAAAATTGATAATAAATTAGCGAATAAATTCTTGAAATTGGTAGAAAAGTATAATGACACGTTTAACTAGTACTGAAATAAATTGTCCTCATTGTAGAAACTCATTTCGAATTATGTGGGAAGCATCAATTAATACATGGTTAAATCCAGAATTAATCCAAAAACTACTTGATGATAAGTATTATTACAAATGTCCTAATTGTAAGAGTCAAATACATTTAATTACTAAAATTTTAATAAATTGCCCTAAAGGCATGTTTTGGATATCCAATGATGAAGATTTAGATACAAAAAAATATATTTTAAAAGAATATAATGTTATTGACGAAAATGGAGAAATTATGACTCCAATTATGGGGTTTGATCAACCTGTAGAAAACCATCCAGGTCTAGTTTCCGATTTTGCGAAAGAAATTAAGAAATTTAAAGATCGCCTCCTTACTAGAGAAACTAATCATTTAGATAAAAAGAATAGGAAAGATCTATAATTTGCATACTGATATTTGCATAAATTATAAAAACTTAATCTAAAGATGAGATTAGTCTATGTTGTTCTTCTGAGACTTTATCTTTTACTACTTCAAAAAGTTCTAAAAGCACATTGTCAGGAGCAGCAGCCATTACATATTTCAACGGACCAAAACTCTTGATTTCTCTGATAAATTGAAATCCTTTATTTTTCATGTGTGTGACTAGAGCCTCTAAATCATCGGTTTCAATGCCTAAATGATGAATTGCTCCTCGTCCTCGATCTTTAGGTGGTTGATCATAAAAATTTATCTTTGATGTTCCAATTTCAATCATTACATTTCGAGCTCCTGCCATTTCCAAATCGAATAAAATTTTTGCTCCAAACATTTTTTTATAAAAATCAATACTTTCATCAAGATTAGAAGCAAATAGATGCGCGTGATGCAGTGATGCCTTCATAATATTACTTTTTTATTGTTCATGATATAAATTTGAATACATGAATTATATAAAGAGATTTTTAAAACTTTACGCTTGATTAATTTTTTGGTTTAAATATTATCCAGAAAAAGAAAAAAGTCTGTTGATAAAGCTAGGAAACTATTTAAAATCAATTTTCACAATTGCCGCAATATCTAAATACTTTTATCTCTTGATTAATTGGTTTGATTTTCAATTCTTCCATAGTTAAATCCCAAAATTCTTTGATCTTATTCGAAGATAAATCTTCAATCTCATTGCATTTAGGGCATATGGCATGAATATGAAATTCCAATTGATGTTCGTATCTTTGAACCCCATCAATTTCAATTTGAGTGATTATCCCTAATTCTTCTAAAAGATGTAAAATCTGATAAACTGTAGATTTACTGATATTTTCATACGTCTTTTTAACAATTTCGTAAATTTCTTCCGCACTAGGATGGTTTTGATTATTTATTAATGCTTCAAAGACTGCTAATCTTTGTGGTGTTACTCTAATTCCTCTCTTCTTAAAAAGAATTTTCAAATTTTGCTTTTTCACAAATATATTAATGATTTATATTTTATAAAAATAGTTGTTATAAACTAATGATTATTATTTAGAACTACCTTTTAAATAATAAGTATTCTTGACAAGAAAGGTGAAATAAATGGAAAATAAAAATATTGGAATACCGCTAATAGGAGATAAATTTCCTGAAATGGAAGTTTTAACAACTCATGGTATGATGAAACTTCCTGGTGATGCTAATGAAGGAGGAAAATATTGGTTTGTTTTATTTAGTCATCCAGCAGATTTTACACCTGTTTGCACAACTGAGTTCCATGCATTTGCTAAAAGAAATGATCAATTTCAAGCAATGAATACTAGGTTAATAGGACTTTCAATTGATCAAGTATTTTCACATATAAAATGGGGAGAATAGATTAAAGAAAATTTGGATATTGAGATACCCTTTCCTATTATTGCTGATCACGGAGCAGTAGCTAATAAATTGGGAATGGTTCATCCTGGTAAAGGGTCAAATACAGTAAGAGCAGTATTTATCGTGGATGCTGAAGGAACAATTAGAATCATTCTATATTATCCCCAAGAAATTGGACGAAATATGGACGAGATTTTAAGATGTGTAAAAGCTTTACAAACTGCTGATAAAGAAAAAGTTGCATTACCTGCCAATTGGCCCAATAATGAATTATTCGGTGATCATGCTATTGTCCCTCCTGCGAAAGATGTAAAAACCGCTAAGGAAAGACTCGCTGGTGCAGGAAAAGAGTATGAATGTCTTGACTGGTGGTTATGTCATAAAAAGTTATAATTTCCTTTTTTTTTAATTTCTTTTTAAAAATTATAGAACTTTAATTAACCAAATTACACAATATTCAATGTTTTATTATTAATTTTAAAATTTTCTCTTGGAATTTTAAGCTAATTTGAATTGTTAATTAAACAAAAAAGACTTCTAGAATCTTTTATTTTTCTTAGGATAAGTTTGGAATGGCGTCCGAGGTTCTAAAGAAATCCAATCCACATTTTCTTCTAAATTTGAAAGAGATCTTAACAAATCAAAAGTTAACCAACGCGTAGCTTTTGGATGTGCTATATATTCCCATAAACCATATTCTCCTTGTTCTGATTTTACAAAGTTAATTAACTCAGAAATTCTCTCATCTTCTTTACTTGCTCCCACTCTCCAACAAAGATCTAATATATGAGCAATATCAAACTTTCCCATAAATGTTATTTGTCCAATAGACCTTTCTAATCCAATTAGTCTAGCGATCATAAAGCCAAGATTACTCCTTAATTTTAATTCGGTTCCAAGTATTAAATCAAGAGCTCGCTTTGCTTCCTCACTTTTGCTATATTTTGGATGATACGCAAAACAATTAATAACCACTGTAGTGGTCGATCGACAACCCCATCTTGAATGTGCAAGACGACGATAACCAGCAATCCCTCCATAATTGCCTGCCGATAACCCAACTGGCCAAGCACCATCTTCTAAACGTTGCTCTATTAACCATTCAAAAGCACTTTCAGTCCTTTCATCAGTTGAATATCCGCACATAACCAATCCTAAGAGTGGAATTGCAGTTTGAACAGGCATCATTTGATATCCAATTTCTTCATCAATAAGCTGCTTTTTACCTGGAATTGGCC
>Ga0209635_10002924_pt1 | contig 13210 bp, 9 predicted proteins | sample DeeMarSWOR230_32_FD_187463 | JGI IMG/M metagenome (GOLD analysis project Ga0209635, IMG submission 187463) | Marine sediment microbial communities from White Oak River estuary, North Carolina - WOR-2-30_32 (SPAdes) (version 2) | ecosystem: Environmental > Aquatic > Marine > Intertidal zone >...
TTTGTTTGCGCAAGGTTGGGATTTTTTTGTTGAGTTGCTTGAGCTTTAGGGTCCACTGGTGTTCGTTTCGTTTTCTTTTGTGGCGTCTGCTATACTGCAACTTGGTTTCGCATCTTTTAACTTCTTTTTTTAGGTTTTTCAAAGCTTTTCTGAGTTTAATCTGATTTTTGTTGAATTGTAGAAGTCGTTTTTTGAATTTTTTGGATGTTCTCGCTATTTTCTGATTGTATTGACCCTGGATTTGCTGGATTCTTTTAGTTGAAGTTTGCTTGGTTTTTTTGATTCTTTTGTAATGTGCTTTTCGGGTTTTTTCGATTTCTTCTTTAGTTTCTTTGACTTTTTGTGCGGTGGCTCTGTTAAGTAGTTTCATGCCTGCATCTAAGTTTTTGAAATCGTTTTTGATTTTGGTTCTTAAGATTTTAAGCTGTTTTAACTTGTCTTGGATTTCACGTTTCCCAATAGTGGGTTCTATGATTACTTTGGTTGAGGATGACTTTTTCATTTCCTTCATGAGTGGGAGGTAGTTCCTAAGGGCATCTTTGAGGTCGGGAGCTGCTATTAAACCTTCAATCTTTGTTTCTTCTATGCAATGGAAGCTGCTGAAGTAATCAATGTTTCTGGAGAGGGCAGCGGTGTAAGCTTCAGTTGTCTTCTGGTTTCTTTTTATGTCCCTGTTAAAAAGCTCGATGTCTGGTGCTATGTTATAGGAGAGTACGTGGGAGGCAGTGCCGAGTCCGTCAAATATCAGGGTTGCTGGGCCGTAGGGAACCAGCCAGATAGGATAGCAGACTTTAGCAATGAATACTATTTTTTCGTCCGTTTTCTTTAGAAGCTGGCTTTCCCCTTTTTTTCTATTGGATTCGGCTAAGTATAGAACTGTAGCCATTTCCATGTTTTTTGTGAAATGTTTAAACTTGTTCGTATCTATCGTAACGAAAGGTAACATAAACCTCTTTTTCGGTATTCTGCTTGGGCAAACAGGCATGGTTTCTTCCAGCTTTAATCTATAGAGAGAAATTATTACCAACAGTATGAGGGAGAAATTACATTTAAATCTTACGACTTAATACACGGCATTGCACACCCAGAAGAAAGTCAAGCGTCTTAAATTAGAAGTAATAGGCGCCGTGATTTTCAGCAGAAAGGACAAAACTCAAAGTTGCCCTCAGGTGCCTTTTTCTTTCTTCGCCAAAGAAAAACCAGAATCGACAAGGCAGTTGCTATTATTAAAACTCCTGCTACAAACGCGATTATGATGGAATTCGGACGTGCGCTCGCGTTTGAAATTGACCAGATTCTCATGTCAGGGTCACATAAACTGCCCAGTGCTGTGCAGCCGACAGTCATAATTTCTAAAACGCCATCGTTGTCAACATCACCATTGCCGACATTCCAAGCGCATACGCCGTCATCAAAAGTCCACTCTGCACTTTGCTCTAAGATTAGGGCTGTTCCGTTGAATCCCCAGACTCTGAGTTGCCCTCGGTCATGCGGAACTTCTCTGTTTTTAAAGCTGTCTTCAGCTGCTGTCATGCCGCTTGTTACAGCTTCCATTCTCCCATCGTTGTCAACATCATCTATCGATATGGATTTCACTTCAGTCAGGTAATCAGTTGCCCACTCTTGACTATGCAACCTCAATAAAACCATTCCATCCCAGCGCCAAATTCCTAACTGAGCATCAACTTTTTCCCCGTCGAAAGCAAACCCTCCAGAGACTATTTCTTTAAAACCATCTCCGTCTAAATCGTCTGCTTTAACGTTGTTTACAACTGTGTTCCCCTGAACTCCACCTGCTATAGTTTTAGCGCAAACCCCAGGTACAAGTTGCCAGATTTCGTTTGCTCTTAAGAAGAATTCTTTGCCGTTCCATTGCCAAATACTGAGCTGCCCTTTACTGTTGTTGAGGTTGTCGGAGTAACCGCCCACAACAATTTCGACGTTTCCATTATTGTCTAAGTCGCTGGCGTACACAGAATTAGCGCTTGTTACATTAACTAAATCCAGTTCTAACTTACCAGCCAAACTTAGAGTATTGCCTTCGAAGTGCCATAGACAAAGCTGCCCTGTATTTAAAGAATTTTTGCGCAGTCCGCCAACTGTAACAATTTCTGGTATTCCGTCCTTGTCTATGTCGCTGACAGAAATGGATCTAACTGATGTTCCTTCGTACTGTGCTTCAAGATTCAACTCTTGGTCGTTCAACCGCCAAATTGTCAAACAAGAAGACGTGTAATTGCCAGTTTCATTTCTGTAAGATCCAGCGGTAATAATCTCAACGGTTTTGTCGCCATCGATGTCAGCTGCATAGAGACAACCAATACTTCCTCTCCAATTGGCGCTTGCCTTGAGTGTAACGTTTTGCCCATTCCAACTCCATATCTTAAGCGGAGCTTCGATGCCAGTATTAGAATCGTTCAAAGTTTTGTACGCGAAGCCGCCTGTTAGTATTTCCATGGTGCCGTCCCCGTTGAGGTCTCCTACAAAGATGTTTTGAGTTCCATAGACGCAGGTGCCGCCTATAGTATAAGTATCCCAGTTTTGCTCAGCTTCTAAGGTGAAGTCTCCAGTTTGTGCGTCAACTCCCAACGCGACGGATGAACAAAAAAGGATAACGAAAATAGCAATTGAAATGAGGTGTCTGTGTTGGCTACTCATACTTATGTTTATGATGAACCCTTACTAAAATTATTATCGTACCATATGTTGGTTCTGAGAAGCATGATGTCGGAAATGCTAAACTTACAGCTTGATACGCTATAACAGCAGTTTTTCACGAAGATGTATTGAGGTATGATCAACAATAAAGGAATTGGCCAAGAAAAATGATGTAAGTTTTGAATAAAAAAAGGGGTGAAGTTAGCTGGCTAACGCCTGCTCAGCTTCATTTTTTGCTTCTTGGAACTGAGTCGCACCGAAGTTTTCCCATCCTTGCTGGATGCTACTTTCTTTGTATTCAATTGCAATCAGTTTTTCGGCTGTGTTTACGTTATCTGGCACTGCTGTATAAGCTGCTACTGCATTTTGGTAGTTTGTTCCAGTTTCGCCTTCGCTTTCAGCTTGTTTAATTAACGAGTATGCATCTTTCGCTGCACCATGATTTGTGACAAGCCAATCATTGTAAACTTGTCGTATCTGGCTGTATAGATCATTGTGAAGATCAACATCGTAGTTTGGAACTAAAGTTGGGAATTGTTCAGAGTCAAATGGGTTTGGAACCGGAGACGTTGTGGTTACGTCTTCTCGTGTTGGTAATCTGTAATAGCTAATTGTGGTTTGTCCTCGACTGCTAGTTATGTAGTCCATAAAAAGCTTCGCTTCATCCATGTTTGTAGCTCCCACTAGTATGGCTGCTGGATCTGGACTAACTGTTGTAGGCCAATGGAGAAAACCTACAGGGTCTCCCTCCCGTAGAGGGTCGTAGGCATAGTAGTCAATACATATTCCAATACCGTATTCACCTGCTATTACCTTCACTGGAACATCCTCACTTGACGTAACGTACAAACCAATGTTTCCAGTAAGTTCCGCCCAATATGATAGAGCAGAAGTCCAAGAATCAACTTGTGTCAAATACTGCATGACTCCAAGAACTGATGAAGTTGTAGAACCTGAAGTCTTGGGATTGCACATCACTATATGGCCTGCATATTGGGCATCTAAGAGGTCTTCATATGTATCAGGAGTATCAAGACTGTTTGCTGCTAAATATTCTGTATTCCACATGAAGCCGAAACCACTCAAAGCAGCTGCATAAAATACTGGGTTATCAGGGTCTTCATCTTCATTATATTCCTTCATAGCCCAACCATTGAATGTTTCAACAATTCCATCGTCATTTGCTGTTTTGTAAGGATAGAGCAAGCTGCTTCCAGTTGGAGTTGGAGCCCAAGAATGCAGATTCGCGGCTTCTTCGAAGTTATAGCTTCCGCCACCCCAATAAATATCTGCTTCTGGATTTCCTTCCCAAGCCCATACCTGCTCCAAGACAGCACCTGATCCGCCTGGTGTGAGTTGGCTCACTGTTATTGAATAGCCTTGTGTTTCTTGCACCCAATCTTTGAAGTTGTTAATCACTTTGTCTGCTAAAGCCGCGCTATGAGGATGGGTTATGACTAATTTATGTTCAATGCCTTGACTGTAGAACAACCAAATACCGACTGATCCAACTAGCACAATCAAAATAACTGCTGCAATAATGTACATTCCTTTTGAAGCCATCTCTCTCCCTTCTCACTGAATGCTACTATTACACTACTTTGATTGCTTTTAAATAATTTTGGGTATATACCTAACTAATATGCAAGGGGATTAAGAAAATTGGGAAGACTGAAGAGCTTCAAAGATTTGTTGATAGAAAAGCTCAAAAATTTGCGATCAATCGACAAGTTCTCTCTTTCTCTCATTCTAATCGCCATCACACTACTTTCTGTTTTTATTTTGTTTCCTGTCTTTTCTGTCGTTCTCGATGCCTTTGTTGAACCTAGTGGAGAGATCGGCTTCCAAAATTTTGTGAATTTAATAGCCACTCCTTCCTATCGGAGAGGTCTAATCAACAGTATTATCACTGCATCTCTTACACTGACTACTACTTCAGCAATTGGCATTCCAGTTGCTTACATTATGACCAGATATGTTTTTCGTGGAAAAAAAATCTTCACGCTTCTAACGATTCTACCCCTAATGATTCCTCCTTTCGTAGGCGCTCTTGCTTTGGTAGGAATGATGGGTAGAAATGGCATCATTACGAACTTTCTTGAAGATTTCTTGATGTTGTTTGGAATTAATATTTCACTTAAAGAGGGACTAATACTTCCAAATATTCCAGGAATTGTATTAGTCCAAACATTTCATTTATGGCCGTTGATATATCTTAATACCTCAGCGTCATTGAGTAAAATTGATCCTACACTAGAAGAAAGTGCAAGAAATCTTGGAGCAACTGGATTTAATCTTTTTAGAAGAATAACACTACCCCTTGCACTTCCAGGTTTTGCTGCAGGAGCTCTTCTTGTCTTTCTTTGGAGCATCTCCGATCTTGGAACTCCAATAATGCTTAATTTCACTGATTACTCGGTTTTTCAAGCATTTAATGAGTACACAATACAAGGAGGTTATAGAGAGATAGCTTCCGTGATATCCATAGTTTTAACAGGAATTTCAGCTTTGGCTTTGGTCTTTGTGAATAAATATGTTGGTTTAAAAGAGTATGCAACTGTAAGAGCTGGAGCTGCACCAAAGTCAATTCAAAAACGAATCAGTGGAAAATTAAACATAATTGTTGTGGTTTTTCTAACTATTCTCATTCTTTTTTCTATTATACCTCACCTTGGTACAGTAGTTATGGCTTTTACAAAGAACCCCTCATATGGTGAATGGGTCCCACAAGGGATCACTTTAGAATATATGGTTGAAGCTCTTGTGGATTCTAACACTTCATTGTCTATTCTAAATAGTTTGGTTTATGCTTTACTTGCATCCTTTGCAGGAATTTTCCTTGGAGCATCTATTGCGTATCTGCTGGTAAGGAAAAAATTTCCTGGAAAAAGCATTTTGGATATTATCTCTACAATGCCTTTCGCAATTCCAGGAATTGTGATCGGTCTGGGATTCCTCTATATATTTTCTCAGCCAATAGTTGGAAACTTCAGACTGACATCATTTTGGTACATTCTAGTTATTGCCTATTCTATGCGAAGGCTTCCATATACTGTGAGATCCTCGCATGCTGTACTAAAACAAGTTCATGTTTCTCTTGAAGAAGCGGCTACTAGCCTGGGAGCTTCAAGAATTAAAACTTTCACTAGCATAACCCTTCCCCTAATTATGCCCGGATTAATGGCTGGAGCGATCCTAATATTCATCACATCTTTCACTGAAGTGTCAACATCATTGCTTCTTCAACCAATAATAGGACCATTTGGAATATACGCGAGACCTTTAACTCTACAAATCCTGCTCTTAGCCAAGGGAGGGCCAACCGCAGTTAAGGTAGCATCATGTTTAGGTTTCATTCAAATAATTGCTACAAGCATTGGTTTGTATATCACAAACAAACTGCTAGGTGGCAAAGCTGGATTAGCATTTGGAGGCTGAGAAAAGAAAATGGTTTATGTTAGGTTAGAAAACTTGGAGAAAACTTTTGGATCAATAATTGCTGTTGATAACATTAGCCTAAGAATTGAGGAAGGCGAATTCTTCACGATTCTTGGACCTTCTGGATGTGGAAAAACGACAACTCTAAGAATGATTGCTGGTTTCTATAAGCCAGACAAAGGAAAAATCTACTTTAACAAGAGACTAATTAATAAAATCGCTCCCGAGAAAAGAAACATCGGAATGGTGTTTCAAAATTATGCTCTCTGGCCTCATATGAGTGTGTTTAAGAACGTATCATTCGGATTGGAAATGCGCAAAGTCCCAGATGACGAGATCAAGAGTCGGGTTAATTCTGCTCTTGATCTGGTTGATTTACAAGGACTTGGAGATAGAACACCTGATCAACTGAGTGGGGGGCAACAGCAAAGAGTAGCTTTAGCGCGTGCTTTGGTAATTGAACCGGATGTATTGCTGCTGGATGAACCTCTCAGCAATCTAGATGCAAAGTTGAGAGTAGAGATGAGAACAGAGATAAAAAAGTTGCAGAAAAACCTTGGCATAACCACAATCTATGTTACACATGATCAAAAGGAAGCTCTTGCTGTATCAGATCGTTTAGCTGTTATGGGACTGGGCAAAATTGCACAAGTGGGGAATCCTCATGAAATATATGCAAAGCCTGCTAACAAATTTGTTGCGAGTTTCATTGGACTAATAAATTTGTTCAGTGGAAAGGTTTCAAAAGTCAGCAAAGACAATGTTTGGATCAAAACAAAAACAGGATTAGATCTGGTTTCCAGTTCAATTACAAATGTTAAGGAAGGAATGGAAGTTTTGGTCGCTGTTAGACCTGAACACACTGAAGTGCATTCTCAAGACTATTTTTCTGAAGAAGGGAACTTAATCAGCGGAATAGTTGAGGGCATAGAGTATCTTGGAGATCTTTCTCGATATAGCATCAAAACGCAGTATCAAACTATTAACGCAGACCAATATAGTCCTTCTGCGGAAAAATCCTTTAAGATGGGAGAGACAGTTAGGCTTAGTTTTGAAAAAGAACAAATACACTTAATAGAGATTATTTAGTTATTATCGATAGTCTACAGGTAATATAGCATTCAAGAAAAAAGGAATCTACCGCTCAGAAAGTTTATCAATTAAATCAGATATCATCTTTTTTGGTGAGACATGTGGCTGAAAAGAAAGCCGTGGTTATATGCACAAGTCAACCAGGGACAGGAAGAGATCAATACCTTCAAAAGCTAAAAAAGAAAAAAGAATTTTTCTATTATCATCTTTTTGAATATATTGTTGAAGAAGCCAAACAAGAAGGATACGTTTTAAGCACCCAAAATGTCCTTGACTTTTATGACAGTAAACCCAACAAACTGGAATCGTTTCGCGCTAAAGCGCTCGCCAAAATAATCAAAGAAATAAAAGAAAAAGAAGGAATCCACGTCATTAGCACGCCTTACCATTTTGAATGGAAAGGCAAATCTTATACAGGATTGAGAAAAGATGAGGTCGAAGCTTTGGATCCTGATCTTTTTCTAGTTATAATTGATGATGTTGTTCGAGTCAAAGATAGGCTAAAACAAGATCCTCAATGGGGTGAACACAAATTCACATTAGTTGAACTCTCCCAATGGAGAAGAGAAGAAATTACAGGGGTTTATGATTTATCACGAAGTTTCACTCCGTACAAAAACTTTTTCTTAGTTGCTAGAGAGAATGAAATTGACTTCTTAGAGGAGCTAATTTTCATGAGACACAAAAGCAAGGTATACTTAAGCCATCCGATAACTGGTGAATCAGGAGATTTCTTTGAGAAGATTCGACAATTTGCATCAATTCTTAGACCTTGCTATACAATTTTTGACCCGTCCATGATAAAAGATTGGGAAATGGTTGAAACTTGGAGAAATGTGAGAAACAAAGCAATTAGAGAAGGAAAAGAAACACCGAAGAAAATACGAGTTACTATTGACTATGCTGAAGGAAAAAAAGATTATGAATTAGATTCGTGGGATATTGAGGCTGCAATCAAGAACTTGCGCGCTCAAATTATTGACATTGATTACAAGATTATCGAGAGTTGCAATAGTACTATTGCGTATAATCCAAGAGAACAACTATCTGCAGGGGTAATGTGCGAAATGGTTTACTCGATGAGCTTAGCAAAATTTGTTTATGCTTATTACCCTTTTGAACCAAGCCCGTTCTTTGAATGGTATACAACGAAAATTTTTTCTAATGAGAAAAGAATGATAAAATATCTAACAGACATAGCAAAATAAAATCTGGATCTAACCATGTTTGTCACTAGCTGTCATTCTTCTTTTCCGCATTTAAGAAAGATGTCCATTCTGTGTAGTTGATCTATTTTGAAAAGAAAAGTGAAAATCATTGTCTTCGATATGGATGGTGTTTTGGTTAAGACTAAAAGTAGTTGGACCAGTGTTCACAAAGCCTTTAACATTGATGAAAGAATGACTTTCAACCGATATTTAAAAGGCGAGTTTGATTATGAGGAATTCATGCGAAAAGATATTGGATTTTGGGGACATGTTCATATAAGTAAAATACACGAGCTTCTGGATCAAGTTCCACTTATGTCAGGAGCTGAAGATGCGTTTGATATACTTCACGAGAATGGCTATATAACTGCCATTATCAGTTCGGGCATAAGTATACTGGCTAAAAAACTCAAGGATATATTAAACATACATCATGTTTTTGCAAACGAGCTTTTAAAAGATGAAGAAGGATTTTTAACTGGCGAAGGAAATCCTGTTGTTCCTCTTTGGGAAAAAGCAAAAGTTATGCAGCGCCTACTAGATAAATTATCAATAAAACCAGAAAATTGCGCCGTTGTCGGAGATTCAATCTTTGATATTCCACTATTTGACATGGCTGGTTTCAGCATCGCTTTCAATTCAAATGATAAACGTGTAAATAGTATCGCAGACATTTCCATAGCAAGTGAAGACTTGAGAGATATTCTACCCTATTTCGTTTGATAAATCTCTCAGTACTAACTAGTGATCTGATATTCACAACTTACACTTGTGAATTTTTGCATGTTGACTTGCCAACCTCTATATTTGTATCTTCTCTATTTCTAAGTTGAACAACTAAAACTCCTGAAAAAACGATTATCATTCCCAGAATATTATATTTGCTAATTGATTCTTGAAGGAAAAAGAAAGCTAGCAACGATATCTGAATTAGCATGCTATTTTGTAATATCGACTGCTCAATAGCTTTCAGTGTTTTTAATGCATGATTCCATAAGAAAAAAGCAACCGCTGTATTCACTATACCTAGCCAAATTATTATCATCCATCCATTCAAGGAGACTGGTACCAAATTTCCAGTTAAACCTGTAGCACCTAGAAGCATAAAAGCACCGAAAAGCATCGCTATTGAGGTTAGAGTAATTACGCTTTCCTTGTCTTTTGCGAGATACTGTCTTGAAATAGTAATGTAGATAGCCCAGCCTATGCCTGAAATCAAAGTTATCACAACACCAGTTAAGGTCCCCAAATCTGCAAAGACATCGAAGAAAAATATGATTACACCAATTAAGGTCATTATGATTCCGATGAATTGAACTCGAGATGGCCATTCGTCAAGGACTATAATGCTTAAGCCCAACACAAAAAGTGGGGTCAAATTGAGAATAAAAGTTACAGTCACCGAATTCAAGAAAAACAATCCTAGAAATTGGAAACCTTGGGCAATAAAAAAACCTGCAAATCCTAAAACTAGAAATACGCTTAATCGTCTTAGAGTAAATTTTTCTTTTCTTTTCTTTCTAAATTGAAGACAAAATGGGAAAAGCAAAATCAAAGAAGCTATAACGTATCTGTAGGCTGCAAACGCTATGGGATTTATTTCCTTCAATCCTATGCGAATAAGCACGTACGAAGAGGACCACAAGAATGTTACCAATGAAGCTTCAATTAAGGATAGCATACGTGCTTTATGGAATCTCATTTATTCTCAATGACCTTCTTCATTTGTTCTAATAGTATAGCTTTTTGGTATAAAATTTGATGAGCTGGTATCCTTTTGAGTTTTTTATTATCCCGATTAAGACGCGCGCGCGTTGGATTCCCTGCTGTCGCTGACTTCACAGTTTTAACATCGCTATTCCAGGCAGCAAAAAAGATTAGTTGAAAATCTCATTTTGGATCAGTTTTAAGTTCCGATTCCTTTTATGGAATTTTTGACAATCTTGTTCAATGGATCAAAATTGGTGTTTTATCTGTTGAGATGGAGATTTCTGTCATTTGTACGATCGTAGCGATGAAGTAACTAAAAGCGGGGGCAATTCTTGCTATTGATGGTAACTCCCTGTTGGGATCTGGGAAAGGTGAATTTGAACCTGGCGAGAAGAAAGGTGAAATGGATGCTATAGTTAAGAAGGCTATAGAAGACGAGGCAAAAGTTGCAATAGATGCGATAATGATTATGGAATAGATTGATTTAATTAGAAAATTGTAGGGTATTTAACCTTATACGTCGCCAGATTCTTTGATCTTTGAATCTTCATATGGAGCTGCTACTCTTCTGTAGTATTCGAGTTTTATGCAATCTAAGACACCTATAGCTTTGTTGATATGAAAGTATCGAAGAGGGTAGATTTCTTTCAGTATCTTTGTAACAATATAGTTTAGTTCGCCATCAACTTGCTCCGGAGGTAATGTTTTCAATATGTTCACTAAGTTCTTCACCACTTCTTCGTATTTACTTCTATTCTCCGCTTTTATGTAAGGCAATAATTTTCTCTCCGCTGAATACTCAGAGTGTTCTTCATATATTTGTATATATGCCACAAATCGGTTCCGTTTATGATAAGAAGCACTGAACAGTCAAACTGAGACTGTCCTGCAATCATCATAGGAATGTAAAGCTAAATGGTTTTTGGAAATGGCAAGCACGTTTACCAATAATTCAATGTTGAAGAAATAAAGGATGCATAGAAGTGAATTAGTGCTTTCTATTTCAAGAATTGTAAGCTGCGCGCGCATGGATAAAAGTTGATTAGAGGGGCGCGGACTAAGGATAGTGTTTGAAGCATGAAAACGTTTTTTATTCCGATGCCCTTTAAGTTTGCCGGTTACCTAAAATGAGGCTAAACTGGATTATCTTGCTTTTGACTGTGTTGTTCTTGTTCGTTACAGGTTTTCTAATATTATATGACCAGTATGTTCAATTTGGGGTTAGGTTTCAAATATTCGATCTCAATCATGAAACTTTCGCGCTTATAGCCTTTGCACTTGCTTTTGGCATGCTCTTAGGGGCCGTCACCGTTTCTCTTCGAGCGCGCTTTTGACCAATGGGAGTTTTTAAAAGATATTTGACGTAATATGTTGTTTGCGAGTGAGAAAAATGGAATACTGTCCCCACTGTGGCTCTAAAACCATCAATAAGGCTAATTTTTGCTATAAGTGCGGCGCGTGCATTAACCGGTGACCTTTGACAGTTAAAGCCAATGCCGAAAATGAGGAAAGCCGCGTTTGCAAAATGGCAAGGTTTAATATTAGTAATTCAAACTTCGATTTGAGGAAGTGGGTAGATCGTGGGGCAATCCTTTGATGTCGCTAATGTTGTAATGGAATTGGTAATGAATGATGATTTAACTAGAAAGAGGCAATTGGCTGAGAGAATCTTCAACGCTGCTTCAAAAGAGGGGGCTTATCCCTCAAGTATCCATGAATTTTACATGGCTCGGGGCAGAGGCGAATTCAGCGGTTTCACGGTGCCTGCGATTAACCTGCGGAGCATGACTTATGATCTGGCGCGTGCAATATTTAGGGTGGCACAGAAATATGATGCTAGCGCGTTCGTCTTCGAAATTGCGAGATCAGAGATCGGATATACTGATCAGCCGCCGATAGAGTACGCGAGTATGGTGATGGCGGCAGCAGTGAAAGAAGGGTACTCAGGTCCTGTCTTTATTCAAGGAGACCATTTTCAAGTGAACGCTGCCAAATTCAAAGAGGAGCCGGATAAGGAAATTCAAGGTTTGCAGGCTTTAATCGGTAAAGCGATAACTTCAGGGTTCTATAACATAGATATCGATTCGTCAACGCTGGTTGACGTTTCCGAACAGGATTTAAAAAGTCAACAGCTTCAAAATTACGAGGTCTGCGCAAAGCTTACGCGGTTTATTCGCAGTGTTGAGCCTAAAGAAATAACGATTTCGGTGGGGGGAGAGATCGGTGAGATCGGTCAACAGAATTCAACTCCTGAAGAACTGCACGCGTTTATGTCCGGTTTTCGAGACAAACTGGGCGAGGGTTTATCGGGTATCAGTAAAATTTCAGTTCAAACGGGGACCACTCATGGCGGCGTGGTGCTTCCTGACGGTTCGATAGCCAAGATAAAACTTGATTTTGAAACGCTGAAGACGCTTTCTGAGGTTGCCCGCGGAGAATACGGGTTAGCTGGGGCAGTGCAGCATGGCGCATCAACCTTGCCTCCTGAGGCGTTCCACAAGTTTGTTGAATGCAAGACCGCTGAAGTGCATTTGGCCACGGAGTTCCAGAACCTGATTTATGAGTCTGAGCACTTTCCGGCTTATCTGAGAAAGAAAATTTACGAGTGGCTAAAAGCCAATTTGAAAGGTGAGGCTAAGCAAGGACAAACTGAAGAACAATTCCTTTATAAGACTCGAAAAAAAGCGTTGGGTCCGTTTAAGAAAGAGATCATGAGGTTGCCTCAAGAAACGCGTGATGCTATTGCAGCTGAGATAGAGAAAAAGTTCGATTTCCTCTTTAAGCAGCTCAAGGTTGAAGGCACCAAGGTTCTAGTTAACAAATACATCAAGCGCTAGAATCGATTCAGCATTAAGAACGGGTTAGCGCGCTTTTCTAGCATGTCATCACTCGAATGGCATATGCTGCATACTAAATTTTTTTATACATAAAGAGCAGGAGATAAGAATGGGAGAGATTGAGAGTGGTAGCTAATTCAGCTTTTCTCAAATGGTCGAACATAGTTGCCTTCGTAGCGACTGTAGTAGTTAATGGGTTAGCGGGCAGCACTACGCTTTTAGGCGGAATGAACACCGCTGAAATCTCTAATGCAAACCCTACCTTGA
>Ga0209635_10002925_pt1 | contig 13209 bp, 11 predicted proteins | sample DeeMarSWOR230_32_FD_187463 | JGI IMG/M metagenome (GOLD analysis project Ga0209635, IMG submission 187463) | Marine sediment microbial communities from White Oak River estuary, North Carolina - WOR-2-30_32 (SPAdes) (version 2) | ecosystem: Environmental > Aquatic > Marine > Intertidal zone >...
AGTCCTTGAGAAAGTCGGTGTAGAAAGTAAACAGCCTAACAGTGCTATAAGAAAATGCGTGAGAACTCAACTGATAAAGAATGGTCGGCTTATAACCGCTTTTCTACCGGGAGATGGAGCCTTGAACGTTGTTGATGAACATGATGAAGTGGTGGTTGAAGGCATTGGAGGATCCCGTGGAAGAGCTATGGGAGATATTCCGGGGATACGTTGGAAGGTTATAACAGTTAACGGTGTATCCTTGAAGGAGCTTGTGCTAGGAAGAAAGCAGAAACCGATGAGGTGAATGTAATGAGTGGAAAAGAAGAGGCTGACATAAAGCTTTTTGGAAAATGGAGTTTCAAGGATACTGAAATAAAAGATTTAGGTCTGAAGCGATACGTATCCCTAAAACCTGTTGATGTTCCTCACAGTATGGGACGTCATGAGCACAAACGCTTCCGCAAGGCAAATGTTAACATTGTTGAGAGATTGCTGAATAGCTTCATGCGTCCTGGAAAAAACGCAGGAAAAAAGACTAAAGCCACAAAAATTCTGCGACACGCCTTCGAAATAATACATCTACGCACTGGAAAGAATCCAATCGAAGTCCTCAGTATGGCTGTGGAAAACTCTGCGCCATGTGAAGACACAACAAGGATAAGCTATGGAGGCGTCGTGTACCACTTGTCAGTTGACGTATCACCTCAGAGAAGGGCTGATCTAGCGTTAAGATTGATCTGCGAAGCAGTGAGGCAGACATCAAAACACAATCCACGCTCAGTAGCAGAATGCATTGCTGAAGAGTTGATTCTTGCAGCAAATAATGACATGAAAAGCTATGCCGTCTCAAAACGCCACGAAAAAGAGAGAATAGCACAATCCTCGAGGTAGCAACTCGTAGTTGACTACTTCATGTGGATCTCGATGGCGTCTCCATCTTCAAGAATGAATGTGGCTCCGACCCTTTGCGGACTGAAAACAAGACGTTCAGCCCAGATCTTCGCGAAGGAAAACCTTTTACTGAAATCGCTGTGGATATTCTTAGCTAGATCATAAATTGTTGCGCCTTTATTCAATATGAAAGGCCTCTCAGAGAATTCTCTTGTATTCAGTTCTCTAGTGTAGACCCGTATTATGTTCATAGCTTTAAACAAAGTTTCTCCAAGCTCTCTCAAACCATGATGCGTCTTGCATGAAATCACAATGATCGGCAACCCGTTCTTGACATAAGCTTTCAATGATTTGAAGTTTACAGCTGCCTCCTTTAAGTCAGCTTTATTCGCAACTATTACAGCAGGCTTGTGAACAGCACTTTCAAAAACCGCCTCTTCAATTTCATCAAGAGTAGCTTCTCCATAAATCTTGACGACAGCGTCATTAATACGGAAGCTTTTGAGAACTTCCTTGACATCTTGAAGGCTACAACCAACAAGGTTTCCAACCAGAACTATCCTTAAACCAGCACCCATAAACTTCCTTTCAACTTCAACACGCGCCCTAGGTTTGCTCACAAAAACTCGGGCATTCTCCAACTCAGCCAAAACCATCGAAACCTGCTTCACTGGATCTCGTGACAAATCAACCACTATAACTAATCCGTCAGCATTCCTAGCCAAAGCCAATGTCTGTAATCCCCAAGCTTTACCACTTGCTGAACCCTTCATTAATGAGGGCGTCTCTACCAGCTGAAACTGGATATCCTCATAAGCAAACATGCCAGGAATTGGAACCCTCGTAGTATAAGGATTGGATGAAACCTCAACTTTCGCATTTGTAACCGATGAAAGCAGACTGCTTTTTCCAGCATTCGTCAAACCTAAGACTGCCACCTGAGCTGCCCCTTCCTTCTCGATAAAGAATTTCGGACCACCTTTCCCAGTTTTTCTACGTTTCTTCTCTGCAATCTCCCTTCGAAGAGCAGCCATCTGCTTTTTGACTTGAGAACACAGTTTCTCTGTGCCCTTATGTTTAGGAACAAGACTCAAAAACTCCTTTAAACGTTGAAGTTTCTCTTCTGGATATTTTGCAGTTGAAACCTCAGCCCATTTGTGTTTAGCTTCAGCAGTCAAGTTGGTGGGCATAGCTTCAAAACATCCATGCAATTCAATTAAGAAACCAGCCTTTAATATTTACTGAGTTAAACCACCCTACAAAAGGCGCGACAGATCAGAAAACGCGTGACTATGCAAAAAACAAAGTCTCTGTGAATATGGGCTACCTAAACAGAATGTGCAAGCTTTTTCTCGAACTCCCCAGTCTCACGTTTTTCTTATTCATATCGATACAGGTAAAATATTCTGCTTGCTGCCTTTTTTCTTTGCTCTTGGGAAAGGCTTCCAGGCAAGTCTGCACATTCACCATCTTCATTAGTTGATGTTTTTCTAATGTATTCAATGAATGCTTTGGATGAAGCTTTAATCTTAGCGTTTCTCTTATGATCTTTCAATGTCTATCGTATATGTACAGGATCAGTTGTTTGATATTTAACTTAAGAAAACTGAATTAATATCGTGAAACTATATCGTAAATTCGTGGCAACAGCTCATCTAAGCGATGATATCCTTATCGGGATCACGTCTGCATTTCAACTTGCTTCCAGTGTTAATTGGTGCAATGTTTTGATGCTTCATGGACTGCCCCGAAAGAAACGGAAATTAACAGTAAGTATGTGTGCTTGTTGTACTCGCACTTTCCAAGCGAAAGCTTTTATTGAAGCTGAAAACTAGTTTGGAAAACATCGAAGGATGATGAATAATGGCTCTGCAAAAAGGAGATTTCATTCTGGCAAATCATACAGGGAAGGTGAAAGAGACAGATGAGGTTTTCGATACAACACTTGAGGAGGTTGCGAAAAAAGAGCACTTGTATGAGGAAGGTGAGATCTATGAACCTAAACTTATAGTCATTGGGGAAAGATGGGTTCTGGAAGCCTTAGATGAAAGCCTAAAGACAATGAAAGTCGGAAAAACCTCATCGGTTGAGATACCCCCTGAAAAAGCTTTTGGAGAAAGAGATCCTGAGAAAGTCAAACGTGTTCCTTTACGGCAACTGACAGCTAAAGGAGTGACCCCTACTCTTGGAATGCGGATCGAACACAACAATAGAATGGCGACCGTTCGAACAATCGGTGCAGGACGTGTGCTGCTAGATTTCAATCCACCACTGGCAGGAAAAACTTTGATCTATGAAATTACGGTTCAGAAGAAGCTCACACTGAAAAAAGACAAAATAGGAGCATTAATACATCGTAGAATACCAGCCATAGACGAATCCAAATTCAAATTTGCAGTTAAGGGCAAGACTGTCAGCATAGAAATACCTGAAGAAGCCTTCTACATGGAAGGAATCCAACTGGCTAAAAGAGGGATAGCAAATGATATACAACGATTCTTCCCAAACACAACCGCAATCAAATTCGCCGAAATATTCAAAGCAAAACCAGAATTGAAGACCTAGTATTTCCATATAGGTGATATCAAGCTGAAGATCATATTGCTAGGACCTCCAGGTGCTGGAAAAGGCACATACGCTTTCAGGTTGAGTTCAAAACTTCACATTCCACACATATCTACTGGTGACATGGTTCGGGAAGAAATCAAGTCCCAGACAAAGCTTGGAAAGATCATACAAGAATACAGTAACAGAGGTGAACTAGTTCCCGACAGAATAACAACTGGGCTACTGGCAAGAAGATTGAAGAACCTCAACTGCAAGAAAGGCTTCATACTTGATGGTTTTCCCAGAACTTTAAGCCAAGCTGAAGCCTTAACCAGAATATCAAAGATCGATATAGCCATAAATTTGAATGTTCCAGATGAGATCATAATTCAACGCCTATCAAACAGACTAGTATGCCGAAAGTGTGGAGCAATTTACAATAAACTAACGCTAAAACCCAAGAGAGAAAGTGTGTGCGATGAATGCGGTGGTGAGCTTCACCAAAGGGAAGACGATAAACCCAAGGTCATACAAGATCGCCTAAACATCTACCGAAAGAAGACAGAACCCTTGATACAGTATTATATTGAAAGAAATCTTTTAGAGAATATTCACTGTGACGACATAATGATTCCGCCTGAAGCAATAGTTAAAGAGATTATGTCGAAAATCAAGCAGACTACGGAATCCAGCAAAAGATAACGATCTACTCGCCTTGTCAAGGTCTTCTTTCATATGATCTTACCTGTTTCAGATGACTTCAGTAATCTTCGCAAGCCTTTTGCAGTCTTTACGGGTCAGATTTAACTTGTTAAGAATTGTGTATCTTTCAGGTCTTATAGTTGAAGACTTCTCCAAGGCTTCTATCACATCTTCTTTCTCTACACCAAGTTCATCAGCATTTGTTGGTGCACCTAAAATATGAAGTGTCTTCTTGATGCGTTTCCAGTTTGACTTGTGCAAACAAGCCATCATTATTGTCCCTACTCCACATCTCTCACCATGCATAGCGCCGTTAGGTCTAACTATGTCAAGTGCGTGACTGAACAAATGCTCTGAACCGCTACACGGACGGCTACTCCCTGCAATACTCATGGATACTCCACAGCTTATCAAAGCTTCCAAGAGGACTCGCAATCCTTCTTCCTTCCTTGATCGAATCAATTCAGCGTTTTGAATTACAAGCTTAGCGCTCATCAAAGCTAAACTTGCTGAGTAATCCCCATAATATTCCCTGTTTTCTTCATGAGCAAGCTTCCAATCTTTCACTGAAGTCAACTTTGCTATAACGTCTCCACAACCGCTTGTAACATAATTCCAAGGTGCACGCATTATGATATCTGTATCTGCCATAATGGCTATAGGTGCTTGAGCCATAACAGAATACGGTTTTCCATAATCTTTAACAGAGGACAAAGGACTTGCAATTCCATCATGAGAGGCTGTTGTTGGCATACTGATGAATGGGACTTCTTGATGTGCCGAGCTTAGTTTTGCAATGTCTATTTTGGTGCCGCCGCCAACTCCAAAGACAACCTCAGGTTTCAAAGCTTTGATTTCTTCTTCAACAGCTTCAACGTCCTTAGTCGTAGCTGTTTCAGCAAGAAACGTGTGAACTTTGACTCCTTCCTTATCAAGAAGCTGCTTGACCGTTTTACCTGCAACATTGTATGTTTTAGAACCGGCGACGATTAGTGCTGATTCTGCAAATCCAAGTCTTCTGAATACGTCTGCGACTCGTTTGGTTATTTTGTTTCCTACAATTACCTCTCTTGGAAGCTGCATTCGATGATCTTTTAAAGGCAATGCTCTCACGTGTTGACGTTCTATCCTTTCTATGTCTACGTGACTTAGTATGTTTAAAACTTTGGCCTTGTTCTCAGGTTAGTTGCACCTATTTCGTTATGTCTAAACCGTAATATTAATAAACTCGTGGTTGAGCATAGAAACATGCTGTTTGCTGTTGAAGCAGTTATACGTACGCCTTTGGTTTTGGAGAAAAACAATATGACAAATCATGATGTGCTCAATAAGCTAGTGTTGAAGGGAACGACAACTCTTGGAATCATATGCAATGACGGTGTAGTATTAGCCTCTGACACGCGAGTCACTATGGGCTCTTACATAGCTCACAAACATGGGAAAAAAATATACAAGATCGATGATCACTTGGCCATGACGATTTCTGGAAGTGTTGCAGATGCACAGAGAGTCGTTGAAATATTAAAAGCGAACGCTCAGCTTTACCGGTTGAATGTAGGTAGACTAATGCCTGTGAACTCTGCATCAAGGCTAATTGCAAACATCCTGTTTTCATCTAGGTATGCACCATTGATTGCACAAGTTCTAGTAGGAGGTATAGATGACACTGGCCCCCACGTGTTTTCACTCGATCCATTTGGCAGTTTAACAGAAGAAAAATGTGTTGCCACTGGTTCAGGCTCTCCAATAGCTTATGGAGTTCTAGAAGACAGATTTAAAGAAGGCATGACTACAAAGGAAGTCCTACCTATGATCATCAAGGCCATTGACTCTGCTATAAAGCGGGATACTGCAAGCGGAGACGACTTCGATATAGCATTGATAACTGAAGATGGCTATCGGGAGTTGACTGTTGATGAGAAAAAACTTTTGGTTGACTGAGGAAGTCTAAAGAGTGGCGAGAAACTCTGAAACAGAGAAAATAGAAATAAGCCAGTATGTTTTGGAACACGTTCCAAAAGAGGCTGAAGTGTCAAGGATAGAATATGAAGGCCCAATACTTGCAGTGTACGCCAAGAAGCCTGAGATTCTGGTTGAGGAAAGCAGCATTATTGCTGATATAGTGAATGTACTTAGGAAAAGAATAGTTGTAAGGTCCGATCCTTCAGTCAGGTTGCCAGAGAAAGAAGCTGAAAGAATAGCAAAAGAAATAATCTTACCTGAAGCTGAAGTGACAGACGTGAATTTCGATCCGAGCTTAGGTGAGATCATAATTGAAGCCAAGAAACCAGGTCTAGTCATTGGCAAAAACGGGACAGTACTACAAGAGATCATAAGAAGAACAAGGTGGCGCGCTCATGTTCTAAGAAGCCCCCCTTTGCGGTCAAAGATTGTCACAAACATGCGGCATTACCTTCATTCAGAAAGCAAAGACAGAGAGAGGATACTTCGCACAGTTGGGGAAAGAGTGTTCAGACCAAAAACTTATGAGGTTGGGGATCTTCGGATAACCTCACTCGGAGGAGTCCAAGAAGTCGGTAGATCAGCTTTTCTAGTCCAAACAAGAGAAAGCAGCGTGCTGCTGGACTGCGGGATCAACCCTGGCTCATCTAAAGCCTTCGAATCTTTTCCAAGATTCGACTCCCCAACATTTGAGATTGATTGTTTAGACGCTGTCATGATAAGCCATGCTCATCTTGATCATTGTGGTCTAGTGCCGTTTCTCTACAAATACGGTTATGATGGTCCTGTCTATTGTTCATCTCCCACGTCGAACTTGATGACTCTGCTTCAACTTGATTACTTGGATGTTGCGAGGAAAACTGGAATTGCCCCTTGCTACGATCAGAAAGACGTTCGCGAATGCGTTCTGCACACTATCCCTTTGCGACATGGTGTTGTAACAGACATTGCTCCTGATGTTCGACTGACTTTGCATAACGCCGGCCACATACTGGGTTCTTCTGTCATACATTTGCACATAGGTGAAGGTCTACACAATATAGTTTACACAGGTGATTACAAATATGCAAGGACCATGCTTTTGGAAGCAGCGGAGACGCAGTTTCCACGGGTTGAGACAGTGATAACTGAAAGCACTTATGGAAGCCCTAGGGACATTATGCCCTCAAGAATTGAGGCTGAGAGAAATTTGACCTCTGTTGTAAACGAGACTTTGGAGAGGAAAGGCAAAGTCTTGATACCTGTACCCGCTGTTGGTAGAGCTCAGGAAATAATGCTTGTAATTGATGGTTACATGCGGCGTGGACTGATGAAAGAGGCGCCCGTTTTCATTGAAGGTATGATTTCTGAGGCAACAGCAATCCACACAGCCTTTCCCGAATATTTGGGTAGAGACGTTCGTAGGAGCATACTGTACGATGGGATAAATCCTTTCCAATCAGACTATTTCACTATTGTGGAGCATCCAAGCGTCAGACAGGAAATAATTGACGGTAAACCTTGCATCATCATGGCTACTGCAGGAATGCTTGAAGGTGGACCTGTAATTGAATACTTTAAGAGTTTGGCAGAGGAGAAGAGAAACACAATAATCTTTGTGAGCTATCAGATTGAAGGTACGCTAGGGAGAAGGGTACAGAAGGGCCTGTCCGAAACTACAATGATAGATAGTAATGGTAAGATGGGAGTTGTAAAAGTCAGAATGCAAGCAGAATCGGTTGAAGGTTTCTCTGGACATTCAGATAGACATCAAATAATAAGTTACATAAATCATCTCAAACCAAAACCGGAAAGGGTCATTGTGTGTCATGGTGAAAAGGCGAAATGCAGAAGTGTAGCAAGTTTTATTCGAAGAAGATGCGGGATCCAAGCGTTAGTGCCAGCGATCATGGAGACTTTTAAGCTGCTGTAGGTATAGGCTTGCTTGGGATCGAAGCTTTTTCCCGCCAGATTCTAACGTCTGATGGGCAGATGACAACTCTTTCTTCACCCAAGCGTGCAATGTCTCCATTTATTGAATCAGCGAACTCGCACAATTCGTTTACTGCACGCTTTACATCTTCGATGCTTCTGTTTGCGAGAGGAGTTATCCTGAGGATCAGTATGTTTCCAGAGTTCACCTCATCCTTGATGTTGTCCAAGTCTGACAATTCGCGGAGAGGTGCTGCCTTCAAATATATTTTGTTATAGGCACCTTTAGCTTTAGACGTAATGGTGCTCTTGTTTCTGGCTCTCTTGGATTTATGGAATATGCCACTTAGTCCAGGCAATCTTCTCCTCTCTTATAATTTATTGTTTTCTGAGAGTTTAAGCGTTTCCTTAGTTAAGTGAAGTCTCTAAATCTGCAAAGACGGGAAAAGCAGTTAAAAGATCTGTGAACCAATGATCCGCAAAGTAACCTACGTTTCTCTTTAACGCAATCGTTTTCCTCAAGTATCAAAGGTAAACGTTTCATCTAAGCTTTCAACGTAACATACAGATAGAAGTTTATTCCATAAGAAATAAAAGCTCAGATGAGACACTTTTACTGATGTACTATGAACAAATACATCGGAGTTGCAATAGTATTTCTCATTGGTTGCTTGATGATTGCGTCATTTGTATCAGCTGATACTTTGTCTACCAAGCCGTGTAGCTGTTCCAGCCCAAACATGTTCGATTCATTGGCAAACGAGAATGCAGACATGAACATAGCTGAAGAAAGGCTAAGTATAAAGACTTACACTTTAAGTAATTCACTTGTGGCTAAGCTGACTTTTCCGCAACCTACCGTACTCGACACGTCTGCTTTTCACTCTGTTCAGATTGCTGATCTTCCCAAGCACAGTGTTCCTGGAGAGCCAGTGCTTCCTTTCAAGACAATCAAAATCTTGATTCCTCAAGGTAAAGAGGCAGATAAGATTGAGGTTTCAGTTGGCACAAGAAAGCTGGTGGAAGGAAAGTTCAAGGTAGAATATGGAAGAACACCTACACCTGTTTCTTCAAATACGGTTGTTACAGATCAACCAAACAAAGCAATATACAGTTCAGCGGATCCGTTTCCTGGTGCACTATTCTCTCGTCCATCAGAGCAAGTCTTGAGAGGCTACAGAATACTCATCATGGAGTTGCATCCAGTTCAATATATCCCAAAGACTGGCGAATTATACTATTATGAAACTATGACCGTGACTATAACTCTAAAGGAAACAGAAGAGTTCTCACCTTTATTGAGAAGCAAGCCACAGGATAGGATGCTTGTTGAAAGCGTAGTGGACAATCCTTATGCAGTGAAGACGTATGGCGGGACGACAATGCAATCAAGAGACGTGAATTCATCAGAATCATATGATTATGTGATCATAACTGACAGTACTCTGAATTCTACATTTCAATCGCTGGTTGATTGGAAAATCCTGCGGGGGCTTAATGCAACGATTGTCTTGAAAGAAGACATTGTGAGTGACCCAGACTATTACTGTGATGGATTGTATGGAGATGGTTGCGGCACATCAAAATTCAACGACACATCAGCACGAATTCGGAACTTCATAAAGGATGCCTATCAGAACTGGGGCACTGAATACGTCTTGTTGGGCGGAGACACTGGAATAATTCCTGCAAGAGGTGTCTACAGCTTTGTTAATACAAATCCGATTACAGTAGACCGCCAGATTCCTTGTGACATGTATTATGGAGCACTTGACGGAAGCTGGGATAACGATAACGACACAGTGTTCGGCGAAGGCGTCTTCAATCAAGGACCAGAAAATGGAACTGAGGGCGAAGAAGCAGATTTCTTCGCTGAAGTATACATAGGGAGAGCCCCAGTGACCACACCGGAGCAGGCAGAAAATTTCGTCAACAAAACCATATGGTACGAGCAAGCGTCAGATGATGATTACTTCAAGAAAGCAGTAATGATTGGCTCAACCCTTGATGACGAGACAGAAGCTGCAAACAACAAAGACATGGCCTCAGATTTGATACCGCAGTATACAACAACAAGATTGTATGATAGGGACGGAACATACAGCCGAAGCGCCATTATCAACGTAATAAACAGTGGCACACACATCTTGAACCATGATGGACACACCAACACAAACTCAATGATGGAGTTAGACAGTGCAGACGTCGACACGCTGATAACCAATACAGAGTATTTCTTTGGATATAGCGTTGGCTGTTACGCTGGAGCATTCGATGCAGACTCCATTGTGGAACACTTCATCTACAACCAAAACGGATCATTCGCCTTCGTATGTAACTCAAGATACGGTTGGTATTCACCTGGAACAGTATATGGGCCTGGAGATCGCTTCGACAGATCATTCTTTGATGTTCTGAACACTACTGTAGGAAACTTAGGGAAGACCTTGCAGCTTTCAAAGGAAGAGTACTACAACCCATCCATGTCAGGCGCCTATAGATGGACATACTTCCAACTCAATCTTCTTGGAGATCCAGAAACAGAGCTAGAAACAGATATCATGGCACCTACGGCACAGTTTGACACGAATCCAACAGCCAGTCGGCTAGATCCACCCGTTCTCAAAGGATTGGTGAACCTTACAGGTAGAGCAATGAAGGGAACAGCTTTCGGGGCGATATTTCAGAACTTCACCATCGAATATGGAAATGGCAAAAACCCTTCAATGTGGTATTCTTCTGAAATGGCGTTGACCAATAATGGCCAGACCGAAATCATCGATGATATTTTGGGCACTTGGAATGCAAGCATACTAAATCCAGGAATATATACACTCAAACTGTCAGTCAGAGATGTGAGCGGAAGACTTGGAGAAGACAGATGGATCGTACGTGTTGAAGAGCTACCAGCTATTCGCGTAAATCCACAGCTAGTTGAGACTCAGGCGGGTCTGAGTTTTACAGTGAGTGTCAAAATCACTGATCCAGAGGATCTGTACAGTTTCGATTTCAAGATGAAGTGGAACACTACATTGCTGAATTGCACGGATTATGCAGTGTATATTCCAGTGGATGATTACTGGTGGGGTATCCTTTATGAACCCGTATCAATCCTCAAGGATGATCTGAACTACACAACAGGAACGTATTGGATTGCAGCCACATCTGAGTCTCCAGCTTCATCATTCAACAAGGATGGAACTGTCTTTGACATGACTTTCCAAGCTAAGACTAACGGCACATGCGAATTGAAGATATTCTCAAGCAGCCTAAATGACAGTGATGGTCAACCAATAACTCATAACGTCTGGAGCGGCACTGTTGAGATAGCACCTGGTGTTCACGACATAGCAGTCACGAATGTTCTGACAGCAGGGACAATCGTAGGTCAAGGATTCTCAACTAACATAAATGTGACCGTAGCAAACGAAGGAACCTACGCTGAAAGCTTTGACTTGACAATCTATGCAAATGAAACAGCAATTAACACAACTACCATCTATCTATCAATAAGCACATCAAAAACCATTGTAGTACTCTGGGACACAGAAGGCTGGACAAAAGGCAACTACACTGTAAGTGCTCATGCTTTACCGGTTCTGGATGAAGCAAACACGACAAACAACATCCTTGACGCTGACATGCAAGTTTGTGTAACCACGCCTGGAGATGTTGACGGGGACTTTGACGTTGACATTTATGACATAGTAAAAATATGCGGTGTCTATGGCACAAAGGAAGGCGACCCAGAATACAACGGCGACTGCGACATTGACGGTGACGGAGACATTGACATTTACGATATCGTCATCATCTGCAACTACTATGGAAAATAGATAACCAAAAGAACCGTTTCCCCCTTTTTTCTATGATCATCACCAAGCGTTGGTGTATATGTTGCTGCTAATACTTATTCATTCAAAGCTGTATCCGTTCAGGCGTACACATCTATAGTCAATCCAGAGGTTCTGGCACTTTTCTAGGTGTGTCATCATCCTCAAGGATTTGGAGCAAGTTCTTTTGTGAGCTCCCATAGTCTGTCGCCGACAGAGTGAATATTCTTGACAACGATGCCCTGTACAACTTCACGAGCAATGTCTACATCATGAATTGCTTCACCTATCGCGATTATTTTACCGTGTCTCTCATCTGCAACAAGTATCAAATCTCCTTTGCTGAATTCTCCTTTGAAACTTGCAATTCCAGGTGCCATTACGTCTGCACCGTTGCATATATGTGGGACAGCACCCATGTCAACAACAACTTTAGGCATTGAAGCCAGCAGCTTGCTGAAAGTCAACACTGGAAACAAAATGCCTCCAGTTTTAATAAGCAATGGTTTTCCTCCTATGAGAAAGAAATCAGCGATACTTGTTTCAACCAGCTCCACATTGGCTTTCAACCCGAAAATATCGGCTAGATCCACTTTCAATTTTTCTGATGCTTTAGTCAAGAGATCTTTCGTCTCTTTTGACTTCATAAAATGTCTCCTGTATTTCCTAGTCATTTTGTCCTTCCCCTGGATAGGTTTAAATGGTATAGATTTAAGTATAGAGGGCATAAATAATATTCCGAGGGTGCCACAATGAGCGAGATGACAACAGAGATTCTTGAACAGAACCTTGGAAAAATGGTGATAGTGCGGTTAAAGGGTGGAAGAAGCTTACGTGGAAAACTAGAAGGATTTGACCAGCATCTGAACCTAGTCTTGGAGAAGACAGAGGACATAAGTGACGTTGAAAATGTGAAGAAGCTGGGTCTAATAATAGTTCGTGGAGACAACGTTGTTCTAATTTCTCCTCCTCCAAGGTGAAAGCTTTGGGTAAAGGGACACCATCTTTTGGCAAACGTGGCAGGAAAACCCTTCACATACAATGTAGACGCTGCGGACGAAGAGCATATCATGTTTCAAAGAAAAAATGCGCAGCATGTGGTTACGGAAAAACAACAACGATCAACAAGTCTTCATGGGGAACCAAGAATTTTCAAAGGCAACGAATTCATTAGAAACCACGGGCGCGGTTTAGAAGTTTCTGGTTGAATGGATGGATTAGAAAGCTGAAATATCCCAATTTTGAAATCGAAGTCGTAGCTTCTATATGCTCAGAATAGACTCGTTAAAACGAGAAGGAGAATCAACAGATAAAATCTTTGATTTGCTCTCGTTAATCTGTTATTTGAAACAAATAAGTATGATATCTAACTATAGTCGTA
>Ga0209635_10002928_pt1 | contig 13195 bp, 12 predicted proteins | sample DeeMarSWOR230_32_FD_187463 | JGI IMG/M metagenome (GOLD analysis project Ga0209635, IMG submission 187463) | Marine sediment microbial communities from White Oak River estuary, North Carolina - WOR-2-30_32 (SPAdes) (version 2) | ecosystem: Environmental > Aquatic > Marine > Intertidal zone >...
CTTTATCAGGTACTGACGGACTTTTTCACGGTGGTCTCCTTGAAGCATTATTTGACCGTTTTTCGCTGTTCCTCCACATGCACAAAAGTTTTTCAATTTCTGAGCTAGACCCGGTAAGTCTGTGTCTTTGTTGTTTATGCCTTCCACCATTGTAGTTGCTTTGCCCCACTTTCGTGTCTCAAGTCTTATACGGATTCTTTGTTGCTCTTTCCCGATTTCGCCGCACACACATAAGTCTTTGGGAAGCCCACATATCGGACAAATGTCAGCCATGATGCTCAAACTTTTAAGAATGTGATGGCGGTATATAAAATTTTCAAAGCGACTATCTATATTCTAACAGTCTATTGCCAATATCGAAGCTGACTGACTTTAGCAAGGTTTTAATGACATCGATGCCTTTTCTAGGTTTATGAAATTACTTGTCTTAGGTTGCGGAAATATAGGTTCCGTTGCAGCGGAAGACATCAGTAGAAGCATAGATTCGGTTGAAGTTGTTGTCGCTGACAGAGATGAGACAAAGGCCAAACTGGTTGCTGAAAGGATTGATGAAAGCAATGTGTCATGGATTCAACTCGATGTAGCAAAACATAACGAATTAGTCAAGACTTTGGAAGATTTTGACTTAGCCATGGGGTTCTTACCTGGAAAGCTTGGCTACCGCCTAGCTGAAGCATGTATTGATGCTAGAAGTAATCTAGTGGATGTTTCTTACATGGCTGAAAATCCTTTAACGTTAAATGAAAAAGCTGTAAAAGCTGGCGTCAAGATCATTCCGGATTGTGGATTAGCGCCCGGTATCAGCAACATTCTAGTTGGACATGCCGCAGGAAAATTTGACGAGGTTCAAACAGTTTGCATAATGGTTGGCGGGCTTCCAGAAAAACCTGCACCCCCTTTAGGCTATATTATCACATGGTCTCTGGAAAGCCTTCTTGACGAGTATACGAGAAAAGCGAGAATAGTTAAAGAAGGGGAAATAGTTGAAGTGGAAGCTTTGGAAGGATTGGAAGAAATTGAGTTTCCAAGCGTTGGAAGACTTGAAGCCTTCTACACCGATGGGCTTAGAACCTTGCCGTATACAGTAAAGAATGTAGGTAATATGTGGGAAAAAACGCTACGATATCCGGGGCATGCAAAAAAAATAGAATTGCTCAAGGCTCTAGGGTTTTTTGAGGAAAAACAAATTGACGTCGAAGGCGTAAGCATATCGCCGAGAAAGCTCACCATTAGACTTTTGAAACGAAAACTTTGGAAACCAGAACCTAAAGATATTGTAGCTTTGAAAGTTGAAGTTTCAGGCGTCAAAAATGGCAAGCAGACGGGCCATACCTATCATTTGCTAGATCGGCACGATGAAAAACAAAGAATAACAGCTATGGCGAGAACCACAGCTTATCCAGCATCAATCATTGCGCAGTTAATCCTTAGAAAAGCCATATTAGAAAAGGGTGTTGTTCCTCCCGAAAGACTAGGTATGAATGAACAGTTTTTCTCTGCGTTCTTAAACGAGTTGGAGAGACGCGGGATAAAAATAATAGAAGAGGAAAATGCAGAGTAAAATGTGTCATGTGCCCAGCCTTTGGCATTTCGCACAGAACTTTAAACTTTATCTTTATATTAAAATCATACAAATTTGGATTGGACAACCATGTTTATCACAAAGATAAGGAAGAGAGACGGAAGAATCGTCGATTTCGATTCTGACAGAATTAAAGATGCGATTTACAGAGCTTTTATTGCGGTTGAGCTTGAGAATGGAAAAAGGGCTGAAATTGTAACCAAGGAAGTTGTTCACCTCTTAGGGAAAAAATTTGAGAAAAGGATATGCTCAGTTGAGGATGCTCAAGACTTCATTGTAGAGGTGTTAAAGAAAAAAGGTTACGAAAAAGTTGCACATGAATATCAGGCTTACAGGGAGAAAAAGGAGGAGATACGGAGATTAAAAGAGAAACTTGGGATAGAAGAGCCAAAACTAACGGTTAACGCTCTGGAAGTTTTGAGGAAAAGATACCTTTTGAGAGACGAAACGGGAAGAATTATAGAAACCCCCGCTCACACGTTTATGAGAGTAGCAAGAGTCCTAGCGAAGGTCGACGGAAAATATGGTGAAAATCCGAAAAAAAGCGAAAAAATCTTTTATGAAATGATGGCTAGAAGTGAATTCCTCCCTAACTCTCCAACCCTTTTCAACGCAGGAACAAAACTCGGACAGTTATCCGCGTGCTTCGTTTTACCCGTCGAGGATTCTTTGCAAAGCATCTTCACCGCAGTTAAAAATATGGCTTTAATCGAAAAGAGCGGTGGAGGGGTTGGTTTTGACTTTTCCAAGTTGAGACCTAAGGGGGACATAGTTAAATCAACAAAAGGAGTTGCGTCGGGTCCTGCAAGTTTCATGCGTGTTTTCGACGCGGCAACAGAGGTCATAAAAGCTGGAGGAAAAAGAAGGGGTGCCATGATGGGAGCTCTAACAGTGAATCATCCAGACATAGTTGAGTTCATAACTTGTAAGCAGAAACCGGGAGTTCTTTCAAACTTCAACATTTCAGTGGCTGTTACTGACGATTTCATGAAAAAGCTTGAAGAAGACGAAGAATATTGGCTAGTCAACCCAAGAAACAGAGAAAAAGTGAGAAAACTTAGAGCTAGAAATGTTTGGAACTTGATGGCAAAGTCCGCTTGGGAAAGCGGAGATCCCGGAGTTATTTTTCTCGATGAGATTAATAGGCATAATCCGATTCCAGAAGTGGGGAGGATAGAGTCAACCAACCCTTGCGGTGAACAGCCATTGCTTCCTTACGAGTCATGCAACTTGGGCTCCATGAATCTTTCTAGAATGGTTCAAAACAGAAGGGTAAACTGGAATAAACTGAGAGAGACTGTCAGAAACGCTGTTCATCTTCTTGACAATGTTATAGACACGAACAGGTTTCCTTTGGAAGAAATAGAAGAGACAACTAAAGCTAATAGAAAAATCGGATTGGGTGTTATGGGGTTTGCAGATATGCTCATAAAACTTGGGATTCCCTACAATTCTGAAAAGGCTTTGAAACTCGGTGAAAAGATAATGAAGTTTGTTACAGAAAAAGCAAGAGAGAAATCTGTGGAGCTTGGTGAAGAAAGAGGTTCGTTTCCGAATTTCGATAAAAGCGTTTGGAAAGACGAGTATCATAGTCTGAGAAATGCTACGATAACGACAATAGCACCGACAGGAAGCATAAGCATAATAGCTGGTTGTTCATCTGGAATTGAGCCATTGTTTGCCATTTCTTTCATGAGAAAGGTTTTGGAAGGCACCAGACTTTTCGAGACGAACCCGTTGTTCGAGATGACAGCAAAAAAGAGAGGGTTCTACAGCGCCGAACTTCTCGAGGAAATAGCCAGAACAGGTTCAGTTCAAGGAATCGAAGGTGTTCCTAAGGATGTCAAAAGTATTTTTGTTACAGCTTTGGATACTGAACCAGAGTGGCATGTCAGGATGCAGGCGGCTTTCCAGAAATACACGGACAATGCAGTTTCAAAAACTGTTAATCTCCCTCAAGATGCAGCAGTTGAGGATGTGGAAAAAGTGTTTTGGCTAGCTTACAAGTTGAAATGCAAGGGGATTACTGTTTATCGATATGGAAGCAAGCCAGAGCAAGTTCTTAACATAGGGGAAATAAGGACTGAAAAGAAACGGTTTGTTTCTGCAGAATCAGAATATGCAGGAGGTTGCCCCACAAAAACCTGTCCATTTCCCAATTAAATCCTAGGAAGAAGTGAATTAACGGGCTTCTTTCTACGTGATTCTTTCCATGAAATGTGTGACATCATAACGTTACGGATTACACAAGTGTAGTTTACTGATTTGTTCAAGCACGTATTCGCGAATCTCGTCTGGTCTAGGTAATTTAGCTACAATTTTCCCGTTTGTTATTAAAGGCTTAAGCATTGGCTCTGTTTTGCCTCTGCAATGTGGGCATTTTGGTTGAGGTTTGTCGAAGGGTGAAACAATGTCCGTTAGGCATTTTCGGCATCGCCAAACCTGTTTTCTGCCACCCATTTTCCCTCTCTTGGCACATAGTTTGCCGTCAATTTCAACAATGTCCATAGCCAAGTTTATGGTTGGAGCGTTGCTGACTGATGTGCCAACTCCGAAAGCGTCTGCTCCAGCTTCACTCAACTCTCGGATGTTTTCTTCCTTTAAACCTCCGGATACGAAGATTTTCACGTCATTAAACCCTCTTAGGTCAAGTTCCCACCTCACTTCACGGATGATCTCACCAAAATCCCCCTTCCTTGAAGCCGGCGTATCTAATCGAACCGCATGTAAACGTTCTTTCAAGGCTTCGGCAGCCATCAATGCTTCCATCTTTTCATCCGAATAAGTGTCCACCAAGGCAACCCTTGAAACTTCAGGCGGCACAACCTCGTCAAAAGCCTTCCAAGCCTTAACCTGATCTCCGAAAACTATCATCAACGCATGAGGCATGGTTCCAACCGGCTCTATGCCCAAGAGTTTTGCTCCACTCAAGCTTGAAACTCCATCAAAACCGCCTATGTATGTGGCTCGGTCAATCATCGGAGACAAAGCCGGATGCATACGACGGATACCAAATGATACTAATGTTTTTTCTCCAGCCACCTTCCTTACCCTAGCCGCACGTGTTGCCACGCCGGATGCTTGACAGAGCAGACCAAGCAGAGGCGTTTCATATATACAGAATTCACCGTATGACCCCTCTATGCGCATCACTGGCTCGCGAACGCCTCTGCAGTCTTCATGATAAAACACGCTTCCCTCAGGCATAGCATAAACATCCACTGGTACACCTTTGAAAAGGTAGGCTTCCTCTTCGATCCCGCACAAAATGCCCCAAGGCCATTCACACGGAAGCCTGCCGGAAGTAACATCAGCGATAACTGGTGTTTTCTCTAATCCTTTTGCTTCAATAATCTGTTTTATCCTTACAAAGTATATATCCGTGGTTTCGCCACGTCTTATTTCATCGTTTGAAGCAGAATGAAACAGTCTCATTTGTTGAACCGTCCAGATTCGATCTATCATTGTTAGACGTGTAATAAAACATTTTTAGGATTCTATCTTGCAGAAACACATATGAGAAGATTTATGAAGCCGACTTCCATAATGGCTGCTATCAGAAAAATAACGTAAATAGAAACCAAACTCTTCATTGTAATCTCTCTGCTTAACGTTTTCTTTATCGTCAAGTATATGCCGTAGCCTTCAATTATCCCGATTGGTACACTTACTAACAGAATAATAGGCATCACCTCAATGCTGATTCCACCGTAAATGAGGTTGCTTCCCCTTAAAATACTTAGGAAAAGAATCATAATCGTGAACACTATAGCGAAGGTTCGTGGATGCTCAAGCACAATATCCGCATACTTTTCTCTTTTGAAGAGATCCAAAATTACTAAATTAACGTAAAATGTCATACCCAGCAAAATGAGAGAGATTACGAGAACATTATTTGTGAAAAGCATTACAACACCCAGAATCTGATTGACGAGCGCGCGCGGTGCGAGAACGTCGCCTAAAATGCTGAAAAAAATCACGTTCTCAACATAGGAAAGAGCCAAAAAAAATATGAAAGCCAACCCGAGAATCACAGTGGTCTTTTTTGGATCCAAACAGGTCTAACGCTCCTAACGAATGGAAATAAACGAAGAAGACAACAGTTTAAACATTTCTTCTGAAACTTCGAAAAACAAAGCTAGAAAGATCGTAATTCCCAAGAAGATTAATACAGTTAATATGGGGTAACTGCTATTATGCCGAGAACCCTGTTCTACAAAAACTGGGTACACAGAACCTTAGATTCTCTCCCGTTTTATTTCGAAAAGCACTGTTCCACCGTCTGTGTAGGGCTTTCCAGGGTCTAAACATTGAACATATCCCTTCTCGCCTTCTTCTGTTGTTAGACCTAACTGTTTGAAGTTTATCCCACGGCTTAAGGGAACAATCATTGAGAGCATACAACCGAAAGCGTGAATGCAAATGTTGCTGGTCTTTTCAACAGCAACTTTCGGCGACTCTACAACTATTCTGTCTCCAACCCTAAAAACTGGACAGTTTCCACGAATCTTCTTGACAGTTATGACCAAACGATATCTTTCCTCTCCACTCATCAAAGTCACCTAGCTTGATATTGCTGTAAAAAAGGATGATTATGAATCTTCCGCAAAACAGCAAACACTTAAAAGTCATTGTGAAAGGGATAATTGCTAATTGGAAAAGGTGTGACGAATGCAAAATCGCCCAACCATAATCGCTGTTGGGAGAACAAAATTCGGGGAGCACTATGAAGAGAAGCCAGAGCGACTAATTGAAGAGGCTTGGCTCAAGGCTTCAGAGGCAGCGAGAATAGAACGTAAGGACCTGGAAGCCTGCTACCTCTCAGACTACTTCCTCCCAATTACAAACAAGCTGGGACTGGAAGAGGGATTCCTTTCAGAACTCACAGAACTTCATGTCCCAATGGAGGTGAGCCGTTCCTTCAGCTCAGCACTACTGAACGCTTGTAACGCTATCCAAGCTGGAAGATACAACGTAGTATTGGTTGGAGGAATAGAAAAAATGACAGACAGATGGGACAAAATCCGTGACGACTTAATGCTTCTGGAGGACCCATGGAGTTATTATGCCGGATGCACACCGGAAGCAAACCATGAGCTCTTGCTTAGAGCCTACATAAAAAGATTCGGAATAACAGGTGAGAATCTTGAGAGGCTAAACATTGCTTTGGCACAAGTTTCGGTCAAAAACCATTTGAATGCTATGAAAAACGAGTATGCACAATTTCATAGGAAGATAACGGTTGAGCATGTCTTAAACGCGAGAAAAAATGCCAGAAGACCTTTGGGACTTTATGATTTTGCACCAATATCTGATGGTGCAACCGCTCTTATTCTGGCCAGCGAGAAAGTTGCCAGAAAATTCACAGATAAGCCAGTTAATATACTTGGCTCTTCCTCGGCAACGGACTATTTGACTTTTCCAGCAAGAAAACGCATGACACATTTCTTGGCGACCGAGACAGCCATGAGAAGTGCTTTGAAAATGGCGGGAATAAGCCTTTGGGACATACAAGTTGTTGAGCTTTATGACCAATCCACAGTTATGGAGATGATCTCACTTGAGGATTTAGGCCTTTGTGAACCTGGAAGAGCGTGGATGAGCATATACGAAAGCTGTCAAGATTACAAAGGATATTATGAGATAGATGGAAGAAAACTTTTCGTAAACATGAACGGCGGATTGAAGGCGGATGGAAACCCGTTAGGTGCAACAGGTGGAGCCCAAATTTTTGAAGTTTTTAAGCAGCTAAGAGGCGAGGCTAAGGAACGACAAGTTGAAATCGATAGAGAACCTAAACATGGCTGTGTGCTTGAGCTTGAGGGTTTTGGCACTAAGAGTTATGTTTACATTTTGGGGAGAGAATAGAAGTGAGTAGTGAACCGATAGAGAGAAGAGTCTCGTACCTCGGTGACAGGCTGAGAGGCAGGCGGTGCCAGATCTGTGGGAAGGAATACTTTGAGATAAGGGATTATTGTGGAAACTGTGGAAGAAAAAGCTTTGGCAAAATGGTTGACATAGACCTGTTCTATGATAAAGGCAAACTGGAAGTATGCACTTTCGTCAGCGAGCCGACAAACAAGTTCACAAAGCTAGGCAGCTACATTTATGGCATAGTCTCGTTCCACAACGGGAAAATACGTGTTCCAGGAAGACTTACAGATCGAATAATAAAGGACAACGAAGAAATCGATTTTTCAGCCTTTGAAGGGAGGGAGGTTGTTCCAAGGTTTAGGAGACGCTATTCCGTGGATAGAAGAGATGTGATTCCAACAATTTCTTTGGCTTTCACACTTGCCGACGAGTATTATCCACACCAAGAATACACCATTATCAAACCAAACAAAGAATCTGATGCACCTGGAATAGTGGGCTATGGAGTCTACACATCAAAGTTTAGGATACAGGAGAGAAACATTGAACGTTCAGTTCCATTCATAGACGAAGATGCAATAACGGCTGCTGTGGAAGCTGGAAAACTCGCCTTTATTCATTCTGGAGTTGACAGTTCACTTGTTGGAAAGATCTACGTAGGCTCAGAATCCAATCCTTACGCTGTTAAACCCATAGCTTCGAAAGTTGCACAGGTTCTGAAACTTGGCGAGGAAGATGGGGATGTGCAAGGGGTTGATGCTGTAGACACAGAATTTGCATGTAAAGCTGCCACAAGCATGTTTAAGGACGCGGCGGCTCTGGTTGACTATCCGAAATCAAACATTCAATATGCCATGGTTATAGGTGCAGATAATTCACAAGCAGCTCCAAGAAATTGTCCCGGCGGAGAACTGGACCTTTTCGTCGGATATGGCGGATGTGCATATATCTTCGGAAAACACGATGTAATAGCCGAAATTGAAGGATGGTATTCATGCACTTCCGACACGCCTGATTTCTGGCGAAGAGACGGTGAACCATACCCAATGCACGGCGGAAGATTCACAGGAGACCCAGCATATTTTAAACATGTCAGAAAAGCCGCCAAGAAACTGATGAAGCGACTTAATTTGCAAGTGAAAGACATCAACTATTTTGTTTCCCATCAGCCGAACGTTCAGTTCCCCTTGAAAATTGCCAAGGAACTGGGATTCAAAGAAGAACACTACTTGCCTTCGCTTCAGGTCGCCAAATTTGGCAACACCTACTCGGGTTCTTCACCAGTGGGTTTAGCGGCTGTTTTAGACATTGCTAAACCAGATCAACGTGTCTTAATTGTGAGTTATGGTTCAGGAGCGGGAAGTGACGCCTACTCTCTGATAACCACAGGCCAAATATTGGCTAAAAGAAAACGTCAAAAACTGACAGTTAGATACCAAGCAGAGAATCCTTTCTTGGAATATACAGACTATGCAGCCTATAGGCGATTAAAACTTGGAATGTAGCAAATCATTAATAAACCCACAACAACATAAATCCACAACAATCAGATATGGATGGAGCCTACGCTTTTGTCTTCTTACGGAATATTCAAAACTGTAATCGAAGTTATATACGCGCCTCATAAAGCCTTCAAGGAAATAGTTCAAAACCCAAAATACATTGGACCAGTATTGATAATGATCCTTTTCATCATCGCAAACATGGGATTCGTGTATGCTGCTATATCCAAAACCTATGTTGAACAAACGTTGCCCACAGCTTCAAAACTGGACGAGTGGACAGAAAACAGCACTCTGTGGACACCGACGCCAACATCAAATTATGATGACTACATAAATGGGACCTATTATGGGAACAAAAGCCTGCAATTCTCAATCGTTAACAGTATGCAAATCTCGATGCAGCTTAACGACATAGGACCCATAAACTGTTCAGGTCAAGATGGTTACAAGAACATGTCCATAAGAATGAAATGGATAAGCCCAGATGATGAACCAAATCATGTAACTCTCTACTTATTTTCACCAAACGAGTCGGATTATTTCTACTACGACTTGACAGAGAATTTCACACGCGCCTACAACAACGTTTGGAACAACCTGACAATTCCGCTAGGGTCTGAAAAATGGCTTAGTAACGGCGCCGAGGCCCGTTGGGACGACATTAATGGCTTGAAGTTCGAGTTCACATGGCTTAATAACTCTGAGATAACTATATTGGTTGATGGGTTGTTCTTCCGAGGTGTTTTCAGATCATTAGCGGAAGACGCTTCCAGTTATCTGCTTAATTTTTCATTGTCTGCTTTTATGCAGTTTACCATTAAATGGGTTTTGCTTAGTGGAATACTGTACATAATGAGTAAAGCGTTTGGAGCTAAAACTGTTTGGAAACCTTTACTCATTGTGGTGGGTTTTGCTTTAATAACTCTGTTTATACAAACTGCGCTAAATGCTGCAACATATGCCACTTCACCGACACTTTATTACCCGCTCGAACTAATTGGCGGCGTCGAAGGAGAATCTGAAATTGCCTACAACAAGGTTCTAGAGGAGACGTGGCTTGTTTCTCAAGTTACGGGTTACGTTCAGATAGCAATTTGGGTCTGGACAATCGCATTGTGTGCAATTGCTCTCCGTTCGTTGACTGAAATCTCGTGGGCAAAAAGCTTTCTTGTCTCAACTGTGGCGTTCTTTGTCGGCATGCTAATCGAAAGCTTCATATTTGGCCAATAATAGCCTTTACGCCCGCCCTAATTGTCCGCATGACATTGGATTCATACTCAGCACGGAAAACAGCCAGAAATAAACAGTGTTGAGACGTTACGGGTCACTACTTAGCAAAACTTATATTGCTGGGCGTCTTTTCTGCATGTAACCGTCTTACCAAAGCTCCGGTGTCATTAAATGACGCATGGATTTTTTTGGAGAGACTGGTTCCGCGATAAGGACGAAAACTGAATATGCCAAGAAGGCTGCCAGAAAAAACAAGAAACGCTAAAAGGAAACTGAGAAGGCGTGGGAGCAAAAGGCGGTACCGCCCAAGCAAACCATTCTTACAAAAAGCACCCATATGGAAAAACCAGGAATTAGAACTTGTTATTGATGACATTGGAAGCAGGGGCGATGGAATAGCGAGAATACATGGATATATGATTTTCGTTCCTCGAAGTAAGATAGGGGAACGCGTTAAGGTCAAAATTGTATCGGTTGGAGGCAAGTTCGCTGTCGCGGAGAGAATAGGTGAACTGGAGGATAAAAATGAAAATAAAGGATTTGCGAAACGGAATGAAAAACGTTAATGTGGAAGCTAAAGTCACAGAAAAAACAGACACTCGTGAAGTTTCATCCAGATACAAGGACGAGACATACAAGGTTGCAACGGCAATCGTCGCCGACGAAACAGGTACAATAAAACTGACTTTGTGGAACGAACAAATAGACCAAGTAAACGTCAACGACACGGTCAAAGTGGAAAACGGTTATGTCACAAGTTTCAGAGGAGAAATCCAGCTGAACATTGGAAAATACGGAAAATTTACAGTTGAGTAAAAGGAATAGTAGAATACGCGCAAATAATTTTTATCAATGATGTAAGAGGTGAAACGAATGGCAGAAAGAAGAAACTTCGGCAGATCATCAAGCAGGTTTCCTCCAAAACCAGTTGAAATGGGAAAAGAATACGAAGTTGACGTTCAGGAGATAAGCCGTAGAGGAGAAGGCATAGCTAGAATACAAGGTCTAGTAACTTTTATACCAGACACGAAGCCAGGCGACCATGTCAAAATAAGAATAACAAGGATAAGCAGAAGATTTGCAGAAGCCGAAGTGGTTAAGGAAGAAGCACCCAAAGAAGAATAGGAAAAACGAATTAGACGAGAATTTCCAGTTTCTATCTTCTAGCAACTTAGAAGACTTCGAAAACATCCTTTGTTAAGCGTGCAAATCACTGGACTCAGTCTTTGAATGAATCCCACTTGAATACAAAGTCGCAAAAGTCTAAACATGGGTTTGATTTCTTATAACTCTCATATTAAGAGCTTCTGACTCGCCATATGAACAAGTGAAATTATTGCGTTTCGGTACAAATGTACTTTTTTTCTTTTAGTTCAAGTGGACACCCGCCACCACAAATGGATAGTAGCGAACATTTCTTGCACTTTTCGAGTACATATTCTCTTGCCCTTATGCCTTTGCAAGTTGGGTGATTCCAGATTTTTGGCCACTCGTCTTCAAGTATGTTTCCAACAACTTCAAAATAGCTTTGGCAAGGGTGGACTTCTCCTTGGGGTCCAATGCACATGTTGATCCTAGCAGCGCTGCACGACTTAACTCCTAATTCCAAGCTGACAGGGTCGAGCTGACAGTACTGGGTCGGCGTATACCACATAAACTTCATCCCAAGTTCATGAGCTTTTCTCTCAATCCTAGGCAACAGTTCTTTCAACTTGTCGATTGTTAGGGCAAATTCGTCGGCTATCTTTGAGGCATTTCCAGAGTAGATTAAGCTGTTGCAGCCGAAAACGTTTACTCCTAAGTCGTGTAGAAATTCTATTGTTTCCAAGAATCCGTTTGCATTGTGTTTGTTAAGAGTTGTGTTTGTTGTGGCATAGATGGGCGTCGGAACCATATTTTTTATTCCTTCCACAGTTTCTCGCCAGCTTCCCTTGACAGATGTGATCAAATCATGTATGGAAGGATCATGTGATTCGATGGTTATCTGCACAAAGTCAAGTCCGGCGTCAACAAGTTTTTGCACATATCTTTTGTTTTTTAATTTTCTTCCGTTTGTGATGAGTCCTGTGACTATGCCTTTTTCCTGTGCGTAGCGTAGCAGTTCTGGCAGATCTTCGCGTAAGGTTGGCTCTCCGCCTGTGAATGTGAGAATGGGAATGCCGATGCTGTGTAGCTTATTGATCACCTTTTTCCACTGGTCAGCGTTCAACTCTGGAGTCTCATGCGGTCCGCCTGCGTAGCAGTGGACACAGTTGTTTTGACACCTGTAGGTTAGGGCCAAGTCCATCCGTATGGGAGCAGACAGCTCTTGTGAGAAGGGTTCTATGCGTTCAACATCAAGGAACGATATTGGACAGACCTCTTCCGTCTGAGCTAACGTGCTTATAGTGTAGATCATTCGCTCATGATACTTTCGGGCAACATCTTTCTTAACTCGGTAAATTCGCCTAATCTTTTCGACGGATTCATCAGTTGTCATACCCAACATGAAGAAGTAGGCGTGAGTAGCAGCCGTTTCATTGAGGTACAAAACTGTGTTAGCGTTGATAACCAACAAACCGGTCTCGTCAGGTTCCACCCGCAACTGAAGAGCCAACCCAGCAAATTTTCCCTTCCCACGATACGCATATAGTCCAGCCGGGATTTTTAAGGGTCTAATCTTCTTCATTTTCTCGAGAAAACTCACGCCTATTTTCTCTCCTTAACGATTCCCACTCCTCCGGATGCACAGGCACAGGCGCATGAGACGCAGGCACAGACACAGGCACATGAAGCGCAGGCACAGACACAGCTGGCTCCGTGACGTGCTGGTTCTCCCGACGTTTGTTGAGAGGGTGGTGGTGCTGGAAGTATCGAATTTGCGAATTTTTCTATGTTAGCAACTATGTTGTTGGCTGTTTTTTCGATAGACGTTGCAATGTTGTTTGCGAAGTCAGCGCCTGGAATTGTTGGCGGCTTCGCAGATTGAGTTGGAGTTTCAACGTTTGGTTTGTATGTTGGGTTG
>Ga0209635_10002929_pt1 | contig 13194 bp, 12 predicted proteins | sample DeeMarSWOR230_32_FD_187463 | JGI IMG/M metagenome (GOLD analysis project Ga0209635, IMG submission 187463) | Marine sediment microbial communities from White Oak River estuary, North Carolina - WOR-2-30_32 (SPAdes) (version 2) | ecosystem: Environmental > Aquatic > Marine > Intertidal zone >...
CTTTTAAATAATATATTAAGTGGAAGTTCGTTGATTATTATAGGTTATTCAGGGAAAAATGATTTTGATATCCTCCCGATGTTAAGAGATATTGATAGTTTGAATAATATATTCTGGATTAACCATATATTAGATGAAAATGAAAGCGATGTATACGAAATAGATAAAAATTCACATTATATTACCATAGAACTTGATAGAATTGATAAAATTCTTTTAGAAATTAAAAATTATCATCAAAATATGAAAATTTACAGAATAAATGTAAACACTTGTAAATTTTTTAAAAATTTTTTAACTCTTGAGCAAGGTATAACACAAAATGGATTTTCTACGGATATAGAAAATTGGATGCGATTCAACCTTGATTCACCAAATTATGTTATGAAAAAAATAATTCCTTTTAAGATATTTATTAATTATAATATGCTTGATGAGGCATTAAGATGTGGAGAGGAGCTTTTAGATGTTGCTATGGAGTCTATTAAAGACCCTCAGAAAATCGATATATTTTTTGATATAGGCTCAATTTGGGAAAAGCGCGGTGTTTTTGAAAAAGCTCTTGAATACTATTCAGAGGGAGTTCAGTTAATAAAAAATGTCAATGGTTTATCTAAAAGAGTGCTCTTTCTTTCTAAAATGGGAGCAATTCAAGAAAAATTAAACAAATACCCAGAAGCCGTGAAAATCTATGAAAAACAGTTAGAAATTCATAAAGAGTTGAAAAATTTAAGGAAAATTGTAGATCTTTTATTCAAGCTTGGAACTTTGTATAAGAAACAACAAATTTTTGAAAAATCACTAGAAAGATTTGAGGAGGCTCTTCTAATTGAAACCAAACTTGGCAATATTAGAAAGAGAATAGAAATACTAAATGAAATAGGAGAGCTTTATCTTAGTCGACAGGAATTTTCTGAAGCACTAGAGAAATTTAATGAAATATTAAATTATTCTACTAAACTCGATGATTATGCAATAAAAACATTAGCTTTAGAGAATATTGGTAAAATTTATTTAAACCAAAAAAAATATGACAAATCTTTGGAAAAATTTGAAGAAATTTTAATTATTTTAGATCGAGAAAATGATAACTTACTAAAAATCTCTGTTTTAAATAATATAGGTAACCTTTATCTTGATCAGAGAAATGACGTAAAAGCTTTAGAGAAATTTAAAGAAGCTTATAATCTATCAACAAGTTTAAATGATCTTGAGAAAGAAATCTTATGTATTAGTAATATTGGTAAGTTATATAAAAAGCAAAACAACCTTTTTGAAGCTTTAAATTGGTATAACCAAGCACTTAATCTATCTAATGATATAGATAATTTAGAAAAAAAATGCATTTATTTGTATGAAATCGGAGAAATCTATAAAACCCAAAAAAAACTTGATGAATCAACGTTTTTTTTTGAAAAAGGATTCGAATACTGTAAAGAATTAAACGATTTACAAGGGCAAATCATTTTTATTAATGAGATTATAGAAATCTATGAAATTAAGGAAGAGTATAAAAATGCGCTCGAAAAATATAAAGAAGCGATAGAAATTGCCGAAAATTTGGGAGATCTAGAAAACAAAGCGGTTTACCTTAACAATATTGCAGTAATCTATTTTAAAAGTGAGGATTTTACTCAAGCTTTGAAATTTTTTGAGTTATCATACAGAATTTTTAACCAAATTAATGATTTGAACAGCAGAACTGTTAGTCTTAATAATTTAGGAACTTGTTATTATAAATTAGAAAATTATACTCAAGCTTTAAAATTATTAGATATTGGTCATCAGTTAAATGAACAAATAGGGCATTTAGATGAAGAAGTGTGGTTCCTCGATAAAATTGGTAATATACATTATGATCAAAAAAAGTATTTCAAAGCTTTAGAGAATTTCAGAGATGCACTTCAAGTTTCTGAGTTATTAAATAATTTAGAACTAAAAGCTGTTCAACTTAATAATATAGGAAAAACCTATTACTTTTTAGAAAATTTTCACGAATCTATGAATTATTTTGAACATGCTTTAGAATTAGTAGAGGAAATGGATAACCTTGAATTTAAAGCAGATTTATTTAATAATATTGCTGGAGTCTATTATGCAAAATATGAATATTCAAATTCACTTAAATATACTATTCAATCATTGGAGATATTGAATAATTTAGGACTAGAAAAATCTAAAAAATCAGGAATTTTGAAGAAAAAAATAGAATTTTTAGAGAGTCGTATATAGTAAATTTTGGTCAAGGTAATAATTCAATATTATATCTTTTGATATAGTAGCCTTGTTTTCAAAATTATAGATAAAAAAATTTTAAATTTATAAAAAAGATTAATTAAATAATTAAAACACAAAAAAAATCAAAATAAAGGTAGATATTCAATGGATGAGATTGTCTATATTTTTAGTTTTATATGTTCTATCAGTGGAGCAGCGTTTTTTGTAATTAGTTTATTCATTATTACAAAAATAAAAGGATTGTTCCCTGGGTCTAAGATTAATCAGAAATGGATAATAATACAATTGTTAATAGTTCTATTTCTTTTCGGCTACGTTTTTAACATTATATTCTTAGCATTAAATATGCCGGATATTATTGCTGTTATGACTGCTATTGTTTATATTTTTGGGGCATTATTTGTATTGATTGTGATAAATCTTAGTTTTAAAACGTATAAAACGATTCTTCGAGAACCAGTTTCAAAAAAAGAAAAATAAATAAAATTGTAAAAAAATGTCATCAACACTTGACGAGATTTGGATTTTTTCAAAAGACGGCATTCCTATTGTTGATTTTGCTAGAATTGGCGGCGTAGATAAGTCTTTGTTAGGTAGCTTTATTTCTGCTATAAAGGTTTTCGTTAAAGAAGTATCAAAAGGGCAATTAAGGTCTTTAAATGTAGGAAATGATAAATATACGTTTACTACGTGTGTTCAAAATGAAGTTATCCTTGTCTGTAAATCCCCATTGGAAGTAAAAGATAAGAAAATTCAAAAAATTACCAAAATTATAGCAGATATTTTTGATGATATGTTCAGTCTTGAAGATATTAATAATTGGGACGGCGATGTTTCTTTTTTTGAAAAATTTAAGGATAAAGTAGATCTTTATTTTAAAATGGCAGATTTATAACTCTTGAGAAAAATCGGGATAATTTTAATAAAAATAGAAATATATTTTTTACTTTTTTAATATTTTTTTTAAACTAGCAATTGTTAAACTACTTATTATTACTTATATTTAGAATCATTTAATCAGATAAATTAGTAAAATAATATATTTTTTTTTAATATAAAGTGAAGTTAATGTCATTAAATAACTTAAAAGATGGAGATCTTGAAAAAGTTATTAACGTTTTTAAAGATTTAGCAAGATACAATAACAATGAAAGAGAAAACTATGATGAAATATTAAAACAAAAGAAAGCTTATGTCCAACTCATTCCTGACGATATTTGCATTAAAGCTCTTTTTCAAACTATAAAAGAAAGAAAAGTAAATTACTTAATCGGTAGAAGAGGAGCTGGGAAAACCACTATTTTAAAAAGAGCAAGGACAGAGTGCCTTGAATCTTTTTTCATAAAAAAAGATTTGGATTATTTAAAACAAGAAAAAATGGTTCTACCTATATATATTGAACTTAAAAATTTATTTTTAAACGTCCTTGATAAAATCTCATTAAAAGGAGATGAGATTGACGATCTTGGTTATTTAATTAGAAATTTAAATATAGAATTAATACGACAAGTCGAAAATACTTATGATGAGTTAAGAGGATTAGGTGTTATAAGCGATACAATGTTTCTTAAAATTGAGGATCTTATTAATAAACAGATAAATAACTTAGTAAACACAGATCCACCTATTTCAAAAGTTAATGACGAAGAATTAAGAAACTATTATACCATTTTAAAAAGCAGTATAGAAGAAATCTCTTATTATAGTGATAATGAGAAATTATTATTTGAATCGGGAAAAAATGAAAAGCTTTTAACTATTTTTAAAAATTTATTCGATATAGACGTGTTTAAAGAACTTTTTAATGATTTAAAATTAATTAAAGAATTTCCATTAAATTATATTCATTTTCTTATAGATGATTTTTCAGAAATTTCAATCATTAACCAGAAAATAATTATTGAAAGTTTTATTGAACCTTTATTTAAAGATGTTAGTGATTTATGCTTTTGTATTGCATGTTATCCTAAACTCTATTACACAGGTTCTTTGAAAAAACAACAAGATTATCAAACTATAGAATTAGATTATTGCAAATTATGTTCAGATGAGCCTTATGAGAGAAGAATTCAGAGAGGAATTGATACATCAATCCAATTAGTATTTAAAAGACTTAATTCTGAATTAGCTGATGTCTTTAGAGACGTTAAATCATTAAATATTCTTTTTGATGACGTATCTTCTTTTTTTAAACATCTGTTTTTTATGTCTATGAATGTTCCAAGGCTAATTGGATTGATTCTAAGTCATCCTAAATGCATTATGACCTTAAAAATGAAAAGTAAACTATCAATTAATAGAATTATAGAAGCATCTGAATTTGTTTATAGGGAGTTTCTCTATAAAGATTATTTCAGCTCAATTTTAAAAGAATCAAAATCAAACTACTATTTTTCTGAACATGAGATTATTCATGATAAGTATCTCATTGATAAATTAATTAGGGTTATGAAAGAAGATTTTAAAGGAAAACCTAATGGCTTCTTTATCATCGATGAAGAAATGATTAAAAGTAAAGATAATCTAATATCTAGATTAGAAATGATGGGTTTTATTTCCAGATTAAGTTCATTGTCAGAGAAAAAAATACTATTTTGTTTTTACTATGGAGGTTGTACCCAAAATAAAATTAATTTTAGTTTAGATAAAGATTTAAATTTTTGGAGTGAGAACGAAAATACATATAACATTTCCACTGTGCTTATTGATATTTTCAATATGGAATCGATTGATGAAAATTTATTATATAACCAACAAGAACTCCCTCAACGCTATATAAAAGAAAAAACTAATTTTGATGAAATTCATTATCAATTAAATGAAGATCAAATGAAAATTATCCATACTTTGTACCTTTATAAGGATGAAAATAAAGGTTGGATGGCTCCTGATGAGATTGGAATAACAAAAAGGATATTTCCATTTTATATGCCGCATATGAGAATAATTAGGATTATGAGAGGGATCAGAAATCTGGGTAAGGCAAGATTTTTGATAGGTGAAACAGAAAAAGGAAAAATCTTCTATCGTATCAGTAACTTGGGTATATTATTTGAAGATTATTCTACTTGGAAATTAAATGTCTAATTTTTTGATATAAATAACTAATCCCTTAATAATCTAGTTTAATCTTTTTGAATCAGAAGATTTTAATAACCGCACTTTTCTATATTATTAGAAAATTTTATCAAATTTTGAGCTGGAAAAAAGATGTCTCAAATTATTGACCTAATTCCAAATTTACAAGAAGTATTTATGTTTATAAAAAAAATTAATGATTCAATCAAAAATAATAAGCTTAGATTAGAAGCGGAACCAAATGAAATATTTGATGCGATAGAAAGTTTTAATAGAGAAAAAAATAGTAATATTGAGAAAATTAAAACAAATAAAGATAATATTGAATCTTTGAAATTAAAAATCTTTCAATTTAACCAAGAAATTCCGAAATATGAATCAGAGGTCAGTGACCTATCCAAAAAACAAGAAGAAATTCAAAAAAATTTAGAAATAAAAAGGAAAGAATTAGAAGAGATTCAATCAAAAAAAGAGAAATTTAACGGAGAATATGACAAAAAGAGACAAATTCTTGAAGATTTAGAATCAGAGCTCAATAATTCTTGGAAGAAAGTGGAAGAAAAAATCCAAGATATATCAAAAGCAAAAGAAAAGATTAGTCAAGAAATAAATGCTTTAAAATTAGGATATAACCAAATCTTAACAAAAAAAGAAGAAGAACTGAATAATAAAATAAAGGAAGTAGAAGCTGATAACGAACAAGAATATAATTTAAAGCTAGATAGCTTTAAACCGGTTAAAGTTAAAACTAAAGCTATAAGACTATTAATAAGAAATAGAATGCTTAATTCAGAGTTATTAAATTTTATCAGTGCTTTAGAAAAAGATAAACCCATGGAACTAAATTTCATTTGCCAAGCGTTAAATTATGACCCTCAAAGAGCAGAAAAGGTAATAAAAAAGATGGTGGCTGAGGGTGGACCTGTCAATTTTAATGAGAAAAATGGATTAATAACCTTACAAAAGGAGGTTGACTTTAAGCTATGAGCATATATCTTGATTTAATTGAACAATTTTCAGAGAAGATAATTAAGCAATTGTTCTTAATCTCAAGCAGTGGAGAATCCAATCAATCATTTCAAGATAATAGTCAGAAAATTATTGAAAACTTAAAGGGGATTTTAGCCAGATTGAAAGATGAAAAAAGTGAAAATGAAAAATTAGAGGATGAGCTTCGGGTTCTAGATTCAGAATTATTCAAATTACAAATTCAATTTGAGGATCTTAATAAGAATTTTCAGGATTCACAGAATAGAACTGATGAATTAAAATCAGAAATTAATACCCTAAAAGATTCTTATAATAAAATTGATAAAAATTTGAGTGAATGTAAAGAGGACTTAGAAAGTATTAAATCGAAGTTAAAAACCGTAGAATCGAATTTATCTGCAAAAGAATCAGAGAAGGAAGTTTTAGAGCAAAAAAGAAGAGATAATGAAGAGAAGCATAGAAATGCGTTATCTGCTCATTCTAAAGAATTAGATGAATTTAAAATAAAAAATGAGATAAATTTAAAGGAATTTGACCAAGTGGGTTTAAACAAAATTAAAGAAATTAAAGATCAATGGTTAAAAAAGTTTGAAGAAGTGGAAAAGCAATTTAATGAATTTAAGAGAAGTGATTTCTTTACATTGTTTTTAATTGAAAATTCTGATGAGAAAATCCCTGAGTTAGATATAATTACAATGTTAATAGAAAAACAAAATTGTAGTTTAGATGAATTAAAAAAACACATTGATTTACCCCCGATTTTAGCTGTAAGAACTATTAAGCAAATGCAAGTAAAAGAACTCTTAAAAATTGATGAAGAAAGTAATACAGTTTCCCTATCTGAAGAATTATTTAATATTTAAAATATTTTAAATAAATGAAATTATTTAAAAGTGTGAAATAATACCCATTTAATAGAGTAAATAGTTAGATTAATTTGAAATTCCAAAAATAATTTTAATTATGGGAAAAATATTACAAAATGTCTGGATTTTGACAAATACTGGATCAGTTATATTCCATCGTAAATATGAACCAATTATTGACGAACAACTTTTTGGAGCAATTATTTCATCGCTTAATACTTTTGCAGAGACAGGATTGTTTGAGGATATTATCTCAAATTTTGTAATTAGTGATAAAACAATTTATCTGAAAAAAAAGAATGATATTTTATTCGTAACTGATAGTTCAGATAAAAAAAAGGAAAAAAAGATCGTAAAAGAATTAGATAAAGTAATAGAAAAATTCTTTAATGCTTATCCTCCAGAGATATTTAATAATTGGGACTGTAATGTTAAACCGTTTCTATGTTTTGAAGAGGCTATTCAAGATTCACTAAAAGAATATGGTTAAATCAATAGCTATTTACTAGTATTAATTTAGATATATTTATAAGAAGATTTTATAATAATCATATTAAATTAATTACATTCCAAAATTTTTTTGGTATAATATCAAAATGTCAGATGATTGGCCTTACGTAAAAAGGGAACCAGATCAGATAATAGAGGATTTTGAAAAACTATTATCTCAAAAAGAAATCGAATTAAAACAAAAAAATGAAAAAATAGAAAATTTGAACAAAGATTTGGAAATATCTAAGAATAAACTTAATGAAATAGAAGCTAAATTAGATTTTGCAACACAAAAGATATCAGATTTAGAAGAAGAATTAATATCTTCTAATACAAAATTATCCTCATTCATCGCAGAAAAGGAAGATCTACTAAATAGAATAAAACAACTGGATGAAGAACTATCAAATTTAAGTTTAAATAACACTGAATTAAAAGCATTAATTTCCAAAAAGGAGAAGGAAACTCAAGAATTAAATGGCTCTAAACTTGACATAGTACTTAATAAAATCAAGGAAATTTTAGCTCAAAAAGGTTTTTTATCTGACAAAGAATATGAAAAATTAGAAAAGGGAGAAGAGATATAAAAGAAAAAATTTCTACTTAATTATCTCTATTTTTAATAACTAAAAGCTAATAATAAAAAAGTTTTAATCTAACTTCTAAGATTTTTTAGGTATAAAAATCATAAACTCGTTAATTATAAAAAATAGTATTTTTATCAATAATTAAAAAAACTAATAATTGAAGTAAATTCGATAATTATAAGGTAGAAAAGAACGATAGAACATGGATAATCAGGCAGATAAAGAAGGCTTAAGTGAAATATTGAGAAAACTTGAAGAAAAAATGCTTTATTATGAGAGTAAAGCATCTCGTCAAAGGAAAAACGTTCTTAATAGGATAAATTTAGAAGGTTTTAAAGCAATACAGAGAGAGTATACAAATGATCGTTCTCTATGTAAAAAATATTTAGAAATTGAAGGTATATGGCGATTAGATGTTCAATATGGACCACAATTTGAAACAAAATTACGAACTGAAAAAGCAGGGGCAATACTCGTACAAACTGATGATACAACGTTGTTAGGCGGAGGGGGTACTGCAGTCCATCCAATTTCTCTATGTATGGCAGGGTTTGGGGGCTGTTTTACAGCAGCTTTCGCAAAATGGGCAGCAATGCAGGAAATTGAATTAAAAACTTTAAAAATAAGAGCAAAAGCAAATATTGATTTAACAAGTAGTTTTGGAATTGAGGATTATATCCCTATGATAGATAGTTATCATTTAGATTTCTTTATTGAAAGTGATACTAATATGGAAAAACTCCGTGAAATAGTAGAACTTACCAAACTACGTTGCTTTTGCTATTATTGTGCCGCAATACCTGTCTTTCCAACTGTACTTTTAACTAAGGAGTATTCTGGTCTTGAAGATAAAACTATAAAATTAGAAAGTGGAAACCTTGAGTCTGATGAATACATGCTAAACCGGATAAACGTGAAAGGATTTAGAGACATTCAAGGAAAGTATTCTCAAAATCGTTCATTATGTAAGAAAGTTTTAGATGTTGAAGGGACATGGAGATTAGACGTGGAATATGGTCCTCAATATCAGACAACTTTACCAACTGAAAGGGCAGGAGACATACTTATTCAAACAGATGAAACAACAATACTAGGGGGCGGAGGAACTTCGTTTCACCCTGTTCATCTTTGTATGGCAGGTCTTGCTGGAAACTTCTCCGCTGCATTTGCTAAATGGGCAGCAATTGAAGGAATTGAGCTAAAAAGCATGAAAATAAAGGTAAAGCAATATATCGACTTAACAACTGGTTTTGGGATAGAAGATTATATTCCTATGATTGATAATTATCAAATTGAATTAACAGTTGATAGTGATGCTAGTGTAGAAAAATTATTGGAAATTTTAGAAATCACTAAAAAACGTTGTTTTTGTTATTATTGTTTAATAACCCCTACTATTCCAATCATTACTATCCATAAGATTGTTTCAAATGCAGATGAGAAAACGTATCAAATACTTAAAAAAGAAATTGTTTCAGATGTTATTCCTTTAAATTATACAAATAATCAAAATCTATTTCTTAATTCCATTTTTAACAAAAGGAAAGTTATGAAAATGAGAAAAATTTGAAATTTTTATTCTTAATTTATAGGATTAAATTTTTTTAGGATTGTTTATACTAATTCTTAATAAAAATAATGAATACAGAATTCAAATGTCAATCAATTGGCCAATTAAATCTGAAGATATTGACGAAGTATTAAACAATTTAGAGAAAGAATTAACCAAAAAAGATATAGAAATCAAACAAAAAAATAAATTGATTAGTGAATTAAATAGTAGCTTAGAAGAACATAAAATCAAATCTAGAGAAGTAAAGGCTAAATTAGAGTATGTGAAAGAGGAAATAACAAAATTGGAAAATAGCTTAGAAAAATCAAAATTAAAATTAGCTTTTATCGATAAAGAGGTTGAGGATATAAAAAAAAATGTTGAATCTAAAGAGCAAGAAAACTTTAATTTTAATCTGGAAAATAAAAAATTAAGGGTAAAAATCAACCAATTGGATTCCTACATTAACAAATTAAGATTTTTAAGCTTAAACAATGTTTTAAAAGAAATTAAAGAAACACTATCCATTAAAGGATTTTTAGCCGAGGAAGAATTTGAAGAATTGATAAAAAATATAGATGTTAAAGAATAAAAATCTATTTCTTATTCTATTAAAAAATTGAGAAAATAAAATAATTCAAATTTAATACTTTTGTTTTAACATATGGTTTGCAATTACCAATCTCTGAATTTCACTTGTACCTTCATATATTTCTCCCATCTTAGCATCTCTAAAAAATCGTTCAACTGGATAAGCTTTCATCAAGCCATACCCCCCATGAATTTGAACTGCTTGATGTGCTGCCATCATCCCTGCTTCAGATGCAACTAATTTTGCCATTGAGGCTGTCAATCCGTAATCCATGTCTTGATCACACATCCACGCTGCTTTATAAGTTAGTAATCGAGATGATTCTACAGCAGTTGTAATATCAGCAATCTTCCACTGAATTCCTTGAAATCGTGCAATTTTTTGTTTAAATTGTTCTCGTTCATTCGCATATTTAATTGCTGCTTCTAAGCAACCCTGAGCCAATCCAAGACATTGTGCAGCAATTGAAATTCTACCATAATCAAGAATCTGGAGCCCTAATCTAAAACCTCCGCCTAATTGCCCTAAAATGTTTTCTTCTGGAACCCTTACATTATCAAAGACTAATTCTGAAGTATTTGATGCTCTACATCCTAATTTATCTTCCCTTACGCCAACAGAGTATCCTGGAGTATCTCTATCTACAATAAAAACAGTTAATTCTTTTCTACTTCCTTTTTCACCAGTTTTCCCAACTACTAATAAGGTTTCAGCAATTCCACCATTTGTAGCGAAAATTTTCGATCCATTTAATAAATATTCGTCTCCCTCTTTTTCTGCTGTCATTTGAACTCCTCCTACATCAGAACCTGCATTTGCTTCCGTTAAACAGAAAGCACCAATCTTATTTCCTTTAGCTAGGTTGATGAGGAATTTTTCTTTTTGTTCCTCAGTACCAAATTTGTATATAGGATATGCACAAACACTACAATGAACTCCTGTAGTGATAGACCAAGAAGCATCTACTCTACCAATCTCCTCAGTGATTATTGAAAATGCTATTGTATCATCATGCAAACCAGCACCCCCATATTCTTCAGGTATACATGATCCAAAATAGTTCATTTTTTTCATTTTTTCCATAACAGCAGGGTCTAATTCCTGTTTTTGGTCTGATTCTTGGGCTATTGGGATAATATTTGCCTCACAAAATTCTCGTGTTTTTTCTCTAATCATTTTCTGTTTTTTTGTTAACGAAAAATCCATAAACATCAGCAATTTATCTATTTTTTACTCAAAATCTTCTTATCAATTTAAATTATTTTAAGCGATTAAATATTGTAATAAACAATTATAATTAAATCTGCTTTATACATTAGTTGAACTATGAGTAATAATAAACAGCATTTTAAAATTTCAAAACATAAGGATTACTTATTTGTAATCCAAGAAAATATATCCATTGTTCATCCTGTTTATACAAATGATCCTCTCAATATATATTTAATTTTAGGATCTCACACAGCTCTGTTACTTGATACAGGATGTGGGCTTTATCCTCTAAAACCAATTGTGGACGACTTAATTGATAAAAAAAAATTATTAGTTTTCAATACACACACTCATTGGGATCATATTTTAGGTAATGTTGAATTTGGGGAAGTCTATGTTCACGAAAATGAAGCTGATATTGTTTCGAAACCTTATGATGTTTCATATTTCAAGGATTCTCCCAATGAAATTGTTAAGTACTACGCAGAACAAAATTTTTTGATTCCTCCAGCAAAATTGATTAAAACTTTAAAAGATAGAGATATTTTTGATTTAGGAGGATTAGAAGTAGAGGTTATCCATTGCCCAGGACATTCTCCAGGTTCAATTTGTTTAATTACCAGTAATAACGAACTTTTTACTAGCGATGTAGCCTATTATGGTGATCAATTTTTGCCTAAAAGAGAAGATTTTCCTCAAGTTCTTGATACTCTTTCTAAATTAATAAAATTATGTGAAAAACAAAAAATTATTGAGCTTTATCCTTCTCATAGAAAATATCCATGTGATAAGTTGCTTTTAACCGATCTTTACAATGGAATAAAAAATATTGAAAATCTTTGGGAAAGTAAAACCTCTTTAGATTTTTTTCACGCATGGGAAATTAATGATGATAGTGGCAAATTCAGATATTTTATCTCCAAAATGTAAATTTTAAGAAAAAGAGTAATTTATCGAAATTATTTATCCATTACCATTTTTAATAACTTTAAAATTTTATCTTCATTAATAGTTTCAATAGAGTTAACTTTAAGATGTCTCATTGTTTTACTACTACCTTCTAAAAGTGAAATCTCTTTTTTTGTTAAATTCTTAATTGAGAAACCAATATTGACGTGAGTTTTTAGAGCAACAATATAATATTTATTTCCATAATAGGGAACTCCATATTTCATTTCTTCTTTAATATCAGGGAACGTATTTAATATAATCCCCCTTAATTTTTGACAAATCTCTTTTTGGGGAGATTTTTGTTTTTCGATATACTCCCCAACTTTATTATCCATAGTCTTAACTACAATACAATTCTATTAAATTTTATTTGAAATAAAGTAATAAAGTACAATTGATTATTTTTGATTAATAGTGTTTGATAATAGGATAGGTGGTAAGCTCGAACTCCAGGTCTAAATTACTAACTTTAGAAAATATTAGAAAAGTAATCTTAGGGGGATTCTATTTTTTAAAATACAGAGCAAGGAAAATTCCTTTAGGTGTAAACTATGATTTAACATGGCAGTGCAATTTAAGATGTAAACATTGTTATTTCATAGCTTCTGCTAAAGAATTGAGGTATAATTCAGCAAA